>Ga0074198_1000397_pt1 | contig 48377 bp, 58 predicted proteins | sample EPASupsiteSAE323_FD_64527 | JGI IMG/M metagenome (GOLD analysis project Ga0074198, IMG submission 64527) | Bioremediated contaminated groundwater from EPA Superfund site, New Mexico - Sample SAE3-23 | ecosystem: Environmental > Aquatic > Deep subsurface > Groundwater > Contaminated ... | reverse complement strand
GGGGACTGGAGGAGAGGAAGAGGCGGCAAAGGGCTTGGAAGAGAAGCATCCGGGTTTGGTGCGATGGACCGGAGAGTGCTCTCTAGGTCGAAAGAACCGCCATGGGAATGGTTGTTGGTATTGGTGTTGGTATTGGAAATGGCAACGGTAATAAACCCCTTTAAATATATTCACCCCTCCGCCAGCTCCCAAATACACAATGTGTATTTGATTACTGAGAGAGTGGATAGAAAGTAGACTCTGTCTACAAAGTAGGTTCCTTGGTATTGCTTTGTCTTTTTATATATATAGTATATATATTTATATATTATATATAAAAGAGGTGTCAGTAATGGACCGAAAGTCCGAGCTGAGGTGAGGGTGAATATATTTAAGGGCGTTTGTTGCCGTTGCCGTTGCCGTTACCATCCCCATTACTAATACCATTACCATTCCCGATACCCTTACCTACAAGGACATAAGAAGGGTAGGAGAAAGAAGGAAACCAGCCTCCTACCCGGCTTTATGTCCTTGTAGAATAGAGGAGAATCAAATGGAAGCCGAAGCAAAGAAACGCCTCATGACCTGGAAGGAAGACACTCTCCTCATAGAGGGAGTCATCTACCTCACGTTCGATAAATCAACCAACCTCGAATCGATTGAAATCTCCTTGAAGAACCTTACATTGCGAAGCAATGTAAAGTGGGAAAACATCGAAGACATCCTGCGCTATTCCATTTCCAATGGAATCAAACAGAAACTCTCTGACGGCCTCGCGGGAAAAGGCGAAAAAGCTGCTTTCTCCATCTCCGAAAGAAGAGCGCTCGTAGAGGAAAACTGGAAGAGAATTTCCGAAAAGGGCCTTTGGAATAAACCAGCCGAAGGCCGTGGTGGAAGGGGCGCAAAACCGAAGTACACCGTCGCAATCGAAGCTCTCCAGAGCATGATCGAGCAGCTCGAAAAGGGAATCGAGGCAATGCCTGCAGGGATGAAAAAGGCCGCGAAGAAAGGTCTCGAACCTATTCTCCTGGGGCTCCAGTTCGAGGGAAAGACTCTTTCAGAATGGGAAAAGATCAAAAACGAAGCAATGGAAAAGGAGGAAGGAGCTTCAGAAGAAGTTTCCGAAACAGAGGAAGAAAAAGTCTTGGAGGGAGAAGAGGAAGCTCCTTCCGAAAGCCAGGAAGCGTAGCTTCTCGAAGAAACTGGAATTTTTCTCTTCCCAGATAGATCCAATGCGTTATAAATCGGTATCGGGAATGGTAATGGTATTGGTAAAGGTACATCCATCACCACCTAACTAACCTACCAACCACTCACAAGAAGAGAACCTAACCAAGCTTGGGCTGTCAGGCGTTTGCAGCCGCCTTGTTTACAAATCAAGGTGTTAAAGTAAAGTAAGGTAGGTTAGGTTCTTTCAATCAAAAGGAGAAAGCTATGAAATTTCAAAAAGCACGCCTTTTCACAAGAGAATTCGCCGTGTCCCCGTTCTACCAAATCCCTGGAACAAACACTTTCGTTAAATTCTTCTATTCCGGTCTCCCTGGAGAAAGGTGCTTTTTCTGCTTTCAAAGAGACTCTTTTCTTCGTTACGGCTATTTCAACCTTGGTTAGTTAGATTAAGGGCAGAAACAAAAGCAGATTTCTGCCCTTAGATGTACCTAACCAAAAAGAAAAGGAGGTTTCTCTATGCAATCGAAACGGGAGGTAGCCATCGAGGCGTTGAAATTCGGCGAAGGCATAGCTGCCTTTGCCCAGAGAGAGCGTGAACTTGGCTCCAGGGTTTTCTTCAAAGGAAACGAAACAAAGGCGTTTTTCTGCGTTGAAGTTAGAAAAAATGGAAAAACAAGGAAGTTCGTCGGAGGCGAAGCCCGTCGTCTTGCCTCTAAAGCAAAAGACATGGCTCGGGTTTTTGGGATCTTCCAGGAGGATTACATCCTCTGGCATGTCTCTGTTTGAAGTGGAAAATCCACAAATACACAATGTGTATTTACCCCCAAACAAAACAAACCAAACTAAACAAAACGAAAGGAGAAAGAGATGAATCCTGTCCTCAGCCACCTCCGAGCAATTGAAGAACTCTACGAAGGTTGTGACCTTCTCTGCAAGGCAAACAACCTCATCGTAGAAGAAGCCGTAGACGGCCTTTCCGCCTCTACCCACATTTCCACCGCATGGGATACGCTCAATCGAAGTCGCCTCTACATCGACTCCAACTGGGACGAAGCTCTCGTTCCTGCGATTGGCCTTGTAAACGATGCACGCTGTATGATCGAAAGCTTACTTTCCTGGAACCTCGGTTTCACCTTCTACGGAAAGTACAGCATCCTTTCCGCCATCCGCGATGCCTTCTCTGCCGCAAACGCCCTTCTCGAAACCCTTGAAGGCGAACTGGAAGAGCTTCAGAAAAACGGCTTCGAGGACGACGAATTCGTTCACTTTGTTTCTTTTTAAAGAAAGAAAAGGAGAATTAAGATGTGTTTAGAATATGCAAAACCCACAGACCACACCTATGGCATTGGATATAAATACGTTATTAAAACAGAAGATCCCAATGTCTTTACGAACGAATGGATGTACTTTAATCCTGATGGAACGGGCGGACTGAGCAACAGTGAGGATTTAAAAGAATTTAAAGCAATTAACCGTGTTACCACGTACACTCTCATGAAAGAAACTCTTGCTGTACAGGATGTAATAGTACAATGCTGTATGAGATTAGAAGAATACCCCTCTGGAATTCACCTCTGCAAAGAACCGCACCGAGGTGACTTAGCCTGCCTCTACACAGGCGCCTATGTTGAAGATTTCGATGTAATTGTAGCAAAGCGCGTCGTTCCTCTCGGAATTGTAGATATGAACGTTTACAACAACTCGAAGGAAGAGGAATAAACTCACAAAATCTAAGTGCTAAAAGCGGCAGTGGGTGAAGCCAAATTCACTGCCGTCATTGAGTACTTAGGTAAATACAGAAACATTAAACCCTTACTAAAGGAGTTTCCTATGAAAGAAATTAACATCCACTCCAGACACATCGAATTTATGTTCCGCCTTGCGGCTCACTACAGCATCTCGAAAACCTACACCATTAAACACAACGAAGGGACGATTGTTTACTGGTATTGGAACCAAAACGGTGCTTGTCTTGTTCTTCAAGACGCAGCCAAAGGAACAAGACTTCTACGCTTTAACCTCGGGTAAAAACAAAAGGAACATTTCCTTATGCAACTTGAAGAAAGTGAAAAAAAGATCATCTTCTTCAAAAACCAGACAGAGTTCTCAAACAGCCATTGGGCTTCCCCTGTCTTCTGGAAATCACAGGGAGAGCCCCTTCTCCTCCTCGAATACGACCACATAATCGAGCTCTCTTTAACCTGCTTCGTTGACTGTGGCCTTGGCCACATCTACCTTCGTGACCCTGAAGGCGGCTTCTACAAAACCTGTCTCCGTTGTAACTCCGGCTTTATCATCGATTCCATCTCTGCCTGCAGAAAGACAGAAAGTGAATCCACCTGTTTTCTTTCAGAAAACAAACCCACCTCACCTCCAGAGGACTTCTGGAAAGGACTTTTAAATGACGTCAAACCCAGGTGATTTAGGTGATCCATATCACCAGCTTCGCCCAGAGGCCATTAACCTCGACGAAGCTATTCGAACAGAGGGAAGAATCAAAGCTATTCTCGCATCCCCTCTGAAGATCGACCCGTTCTATAGTTTTGAAACAAAAACAACCTGCATTTCCTGCCTTAAGATGGTTTCCCTAGAAAGGGGAAGAAAGGACGATGGCTACTGTGGTTGTATTGTAGAACATTCCACCTGTCCAGAATGTGGTTTTAAGATCCTTTGGGTCTCTGCACCTCACGGCCATATCTACACCCCTGTTCTCCAAGATTCTGGAGTCTGACCTATGTCAGAAAGTTCAAAAACCTACGGAAATATCCTTGTAGACGGCTGGGTTTCCGACCCAACCACTTCAGAGCTTTGCTCTGACCCAAAGAGCCACGACAACAGGGGAGAACTTTTTAAGAACTTCCGCCTTTCCTTCGGACCTGAGTTCCTCTGCGAATACCAGTGGTTCTGCAAGAAATGCGGAAAACCCTGCTTTTCCGAAGAAGTTTGGTTTTCCTGTAAAAACGCCTTCTGCACTACTCGCGTTATCTGCCGCTCCAACGGTTGTTGCAGATGGCACCTTGAAGTAAACTGCCTTCCATCAGAAGAAGAAGAGGAGAGTGAGAATGGAAAAGAAAGGAAAGAACTATCGAGTCGAACCCTACACTAACGAAGCTACCGGAAAGACCGAATACATGATTTGTCTGGACGATGGAAAGCTTCTCATTCCCCTTGCAAAGGGAATAAAATCCAAGTCCATCGCAATCAGGGCTCTCAACAACGTTCTCGAAAAAGAAGGAAAGACCTGTTCCTAAAGGAAAGGAGGCATTTAAATGTCTTCTGAAAAAACGCCCCAGGAGGACTACGTAATAACAGAAATGCCCGATGGAACCTACTCCATTTGGCATGAAGGAATGCAAGAACCCTATATTCTAGAGATTTTCCTTCAGAATAAAAAGGAAAGTTACTTCTGTTCCTGTCCTGGCTTTACCTACCGCGGTTCCTGTCGCCACCTTTCCCTTGTTAAAAAAGGCGTTATTTGGAATCAGGCAGTTGTAAAGCCAATCAAAATAACTCGGATAAACAAGAAAGGAAGGAGATACTAACAAATGAAACCTTTTGTCCAGATAGACGACACAACCAACATCCTTGTTAACCTTCTCTCTGTTCAAATAGCCGCCTTCGCCGAAACACAAATTAACATCTACTGCGTTGACGGAACCGTATACCATGTAAAACAGGCAGAAAATCCCATCGCCTTCAGACAAATCCACTCCGCAATCCACAAACTAACTCACAAAGGTCCCTCTTTTACCTAGCTTCGCTAGAAGGAGACTTCCATGTCTTACGATGCTGAAAAAAGAAAGTCCTTTACCACCTTTCCAAGAGAAAAGCCCAAATTTCAGGACCTTTCCATTTCTGTCCCTCAGATATACCGCGCAAACGCAGTCAAATGCCTTTCCATCATCGGAGGAGTGAAAACTCCTCCATCTGGTGGAGTCAACTTCCCCTTCTCCTTTTCCATTTCCTTCTGCAAGTTCACTGGAACTTGGCACGATTTCCGTTCCCTTCGAACGAAACTCTGCAAAGCCTATGGAATCTCTATAACCCAGTTCCATAATAAATTTGAAGAGGCTTGCGAAGTTCCCTTAAACTCTACATTAGAGAAAGAAAATGACTTTTAAAGAAGGAGTTTTCTATGTCTAAAACATGTCCTTGCGTAACCCAGATTCGAAAAGACCACTCTCTCGAAGGGCTTGCTTCCTGGGCACTTACAGTAGCAAAAAGTATTACTTCTTTCAAAGAGCGTGAGTTCCTTCTCGTAGAGTGGTTTAACAACGGTAGCAAATGGTGTGCAACTCCGGTAGAACACATGACAGCTCTCAAATCCGCTTTCAATGAAATTCCCCCAAAAAGGAGATAACCATGCTAGAGTTCCTTGAAAACGTCGCCCTCTGGCTTTTCCTCTCCTTTACCGTCTACTGGTGCCTTACCTTCCGCATATACCTCCAGCGCCGTTGCATCAAAAGGCGCCTTTCCCACCTGAAGTAGGAGCTTTAAAACAAAATGACCGTTGAATTCACAGGAAATTATGTCAAAGGCATCTTCGATGCCGCTGTAGCTCTCTCCCCCGGCGACGCCATCCCCATTGAATTCTCCTCTTCTGCACAAAGAGAGTCCTTTCGTACACGCTTCTACGTTCAAAAACGCAAATACGAAAAAGTCGTCGGGACACAGGAAGCTTCTGCAATAACTGCAGAAAAGAAGACCCTGAATGGAAAATTCTACCTCATGATAACAAAGAACCCTCCTATCTCAACTCCCTTCATCGTTCGAGCAGATGGCTCCATCGAATGTATTACCCAGGTTCCCTCAGAAGAGGAAAATCCCCCTATTCCCATTCCTGAATGCCCCCTACTTTCCCCTGATGACGAACGGCGAAAACGCCTTATGGAGTTGGATAATCAAACAGAAGAATGAACCTTCACATAGTGGCTTAGGACTTTTCCAGCTTCCTAAGCCACTAAATACACAATGTGTATTTACCCACATTTGGAGCTGTTAAATGCTCAAAACACTCTACGAATCCGTTTCAAAAGCAATCCAGGAAGACTCTATAGAGAAAAACTCTCTTTGTCTTAAATGCCAGAAATGCTGTAAGCAAATCTACGTTGCAATTCAACTTCCTTCAGACAACCGTCAGCAATTCTACATTCGTGAATTTTACAGTGCTAGGGGGATTAAACTCAAACAGCACGATGGAGTCACCTACCTTATAATCCCTCATAAATGCCCTCACCTTACTCCAAAAGGCTGCGACTGCTACCACAATCGCCCAGAAGCTTGCTTCGCCTACGACGGAAGGAACGATCCCTTCCTTAAAGACGATTGCCTTTGGAACTCCATTCCTTCAAAGAAGGAGAACTAGATGCCCAGGACAAAAACAAAATCAACTCCCGATCCACCCAAGAAACCCTCCTTTTCCCTTTCCAAAGGCGTAATAATCTCCCGAGACATCTGGGATTCCCTTCCAGACGAATCCAGGAATCTCGCCATTCAACTCGGTATGAAACCAGAAGAGGAACCACGCCCTGTTCTCCTTCGGAAAAACAACAAAAACCTTGACGCCGACTTCGAGCTAATCTGTGACCACCTCAAAGAGTCTCTCAAAAAGCCCACTTCCACTCCCCCTACAAGAAAGCTCCGTCCCTACATCCTTGCCCTTACCCAAACCTGTTCCCTTTGTCAAACCACCTTTACTATCCTATACGACATGCAACCTAGTCTTCTTTCTCCCCACACCCACTCCCTCGTTGCCCGTTCCTGTTTCTGCGACGGAAGCACCAAACCAGATAAAATCGAACTCAAGAAGGTAAAATCCTGCCACTGTTGCTTCAAGAACCTCCAGCGAATTCCCAAGATCGAATTAATAAAAAAGCTCATCTCCATCGCTTCCTGTTCTGGAAAAGTCCATCCCCTTTCTTCCCCAGTAAAAAAAGAGGAATAACTTCATGGCCCCTACTCCCCTATCCATCTACCACCTCTGGGTCCGTGAAGCCCTCACCCTTTCTGTAGGGGATGGAATCTACATCCAAGCAGAAACACGAGATGAACAGCAAATGCACCTCAACGGCCTAAACCAGGAGTTAAAACTTCTTCGAATCCTTGACCCAGTTAGCTCCTCCGATCTCATAACCGGAAAATCCTTCCGAGATGGACGCTTTTGGGTCTTTATAAAGCGCGTTGCTGCGACTCCATTCATCGGCTTCCTTAAATCAGCCGATGGCACTATCAGTCGAATAACCATTGACCCCGGAGTAGATCGTCTTCGTCGCCTTCGCCTTATGATCGAAGATGGCTTTACCAAGGAGCAAATTGAAGAAGCTGAAGGTCCCCTTTCAGATGATGAAATCGAAGAACTCTTTCCTGCGTATATAAAAAAGGAGGCATGAAATGCCCGTTCGTCTGGAACGAAATGGAGTTCAACTAGCAGAAAAGATGTCTCCAAAAACCCTTCTCAAATTCCAAAATTCCTTTGGAGATATCTGTATCACTCAGCCAAAGCTAAACGGAGAGCGCTGTCGAATCGAATGGCACGGTTGCCCTGCTAAGCCTGCCTTCCTCTCTAGCTATGGAAATGAATTCCAATTTCTTAACCGAATTTCCGAAGAAATTCAAAATTTTCCTCACCTACCCTATGACGGAGAGATCTACGTCCATGGCTGGCCCAGGAACCGCATTCACTCTGCTCTTTCACGAAAACGAAACAATACAAACCCCGATACACTGGAACTTCAGTTTCACATCTTCGACTACCTTTCTGCAGACATTCCACAGACCCATCGCCTTAACCGTCTCAACGATTTTCGTTCCCTTGAACTCCCGCACGTTAGAATCCTCGAAGATCAGCTTAAGCACATCTCTTTATGGAAAGCTGTATGTGACAGCTATCTCCTCGAAGGATACGAAGGTATAATCATTCGTGCTATGCAAAGTTTGTATACTCCAAAGCGCACTATAGCTATGCTAAAGTTCAAACCAACTGAAAAAGAACCCTGCACTATCGTTGGATTCAAGGAGGGAACTGGCTGGGCAACTGGAATGCTTGGCGCCTTTGAAGTAATCCGTTCCGACGGAGTTTCCTTCTTTGTTGGAACAGGTCCCGAACTCACAAAAGAAAGGAGAATAACCTACTGGCATAACCGAAAACAGCTCTTAGGAAAAACCCTTACCGTAAAATACGGCCTTGTGAAGTCGAAAGAAATCCCCGACTGCCTTGTAGCGTACGAACTTCTCTTTTAAAGGAGTTATTTAATGAGAATATTTTACGTTCCAAACTGCACTGCCTGCAGTAAAGCAGGCCTTTCACCTGGGTGGTATTACTACGACTACAACAACCATCCCCACGGCCCTTATTTAGATTCCAGTGACCTCCACCTTGCTTATAACCACTTCATCGAAACACTTAAAGACACCACAGAGGACTAAAGTCATGAGCGAAAGTTCAAACCCTAGAAAAAGAGGCTTTCAGACATGGCTCCTTTCTTTTCTAAAGGAAGGACAGGAATACACCATTGATGACATCGAACGAGCCAGCGCATGTATTTGGTTACGTTCTACTATCATCTCAGAAATGAATCGCCTTTCCCAGGAAGGGAAGTTAATTAAAGCCTTTTCAGGTACCAATCAAGTTGTCTACTACCTACCTACTCAAGCCACTCCAGCCATTTGCGGCTCTGACCTTCCAAACTTTGAAACTCTCATCGAAGAACTCGGCTTTGTTATAGAGACAGCCACAAACGCCAGGGCTAAACTTCTCTGGTGTCAGAAATCCATGAACGCTATGAGCGAAACTTTTAAACAGATGAGGTAGTCCTATGTCAACAAGACCATTCACCCCGCGTCCATTCGAAGTAAAAAAGAATAACTGCCTTGGCCTTGTTCCAGGATTCTACTTCGTCTGGAAAGGCATTTACGAAGGCCCCTTTTACACTTTTGGTATTGCCCAAGGCAAACTCGAAAACCTCCTCATCGAAGACGAAGACGGAGACATCTATGACTAACAGCCTTATCTACCTCGCTTCTCCCTACAGCCACCCTGACAACCGCATTTCCTGCTGGGGCTACTCCCTCGTTCGTGACGCAGTTGGCTTCCTCTTCCACTACGGCTACCATGTCATTTCCCCTGTCATCCACTGCCACGATGTCTCCCAGGTTTGCAATCTTCCCTTTTCTTGGGACTTTTGGAAACCTTATTGCAGCAACATCCTCAAACGTTGCGATATGTTTACTGTACTCTGCCTCGAAGACTGGTCTGACTCCATCGGAGTTATGGAAGAGCTGACTTTAGCCCTTTCCCTTTCCATCCCCATTACTTACCTTCTCCCATACGATCTCTTCAGAGAAAGGAGGATTGAATTCAAACCACAACCCGATTAAATACACAATGTGTATTTGCCCGTTTTCTACTGGAAAAATTTCCATTGACGTTCCATCACAACCATGTCATAAACACAATCACCGAAAGAGAACAAAACAGTCATTCACAAAGGACACAAAGGACACAAAGGACACAAAGAAGATGCCTCGTAAAAAGAAAGAACTCGAACCCGGAGATGTTACAATGAGCGAAATGCCTGAAGTAATGGAAATGCCTGTTGAACTCGTTGAAGCTGAAAACGTCGTTGTTCCCACAGTTCCGAAGCGCCCGAAGAAGCTTGAAAAGGACCTAACCAGCCAGCCCGGCAAAGTCATCATCACCGTCCGTGATGGGACTGGCCCCATGGTCTTTGACTGCGATGAACTTCCCGAAGAAATCCGCAAGCACTTCGTCCCATTCGGCGTTGGTCACAAACTGGGTGATGCCGCAGCTGCTGCCGAATCCCCTGTAGAAGCAGAAGCCTTCGTCCAGAAGGTCTGGGAAGCTCTCAAGAAAGGCGAATGGGTTATCCGCAAGCCCGCCGCTCCCAAGGTCTCTCTTGCGGACGTTGCAACGAACTTCAAGAACCTCTCTGAAGAGGAAAGAGAAGCCGCAGCAGTCCTTCTCAAAGCTCTCAATATCAAGATTCCGGGCATTTCGTAAACGCCCGAACCAAAGACAGCGTAGCCGCATAACCAAGGCTACGCTGTCTTCTTCTCAAAAGAACTCCAAACGAGATAGATGATCTCATTCGCTTAGAAGAAGCATAGGAGTTTCTTGCATGTATCCAGTAGATCAACCCGCCGTATCTGAACTTTCCCTCCTTCGCATTGATAACACTCGCCGTTCCTGTGCAGTTGACTGCCTTCGAAAATACTACTATCAGCACATCCTTGGGCTTCAACCCCGCCTTGGTTCCTCTGCCCTTCGCTACGGAACCGTCTGGCACGCCATGATGGACGCTTTCTATAGCCACGTTCAGAAAAACGGATGGATTAAAGACGGTAAAGCCATTGAAGCTGCCATCCTTGTCTCCACCTACGAATGGCAGGAGGAATCAAAAAACCGTGAATTCTACGAAGACTATCGCACTCACTCTAACCTTCTTGATTCCTTTATGCGTTATGTCTCCTTTTTCTCAGCTGACGAAGGTTTTCTCACTGTCCTTGCAACGGAACGCTACTTTGAAATTCCTATCGTCCCCGAGACCCGCGAAGAATCCTCTTTCTGTATCAACCCTTTCCTTTTTACAGGCCAGATAGATCTCGAAATCCTTCTCGGAGGTCGCCCCTGGATTCTCGACTTCAAGTCCACTGGAAAGCCAATTACCACTGTTACAAAGACTCTTCGTCGTGATCCTCAGTTCATCGGCTATAGCTACGCTGCTTCTAAAACCCTTCCAACTTCTCCAGACGGCTTCCTTGTTTCCATTCACCACCTCTCTGCTACAAAGAGTAAAAAGACTGAACTCTATGGAACACCAAAGATCGATTTCTATCGAGTTCCAGAACTCTACACTCCCTATGACATTTCTCAGTGGCGCCTCTCCCTAATAAAAACTGCTTCTGAACTCCAACACGCATACCGCACGAACGTCTGGCCAATGCAGCAAGACTCCTGTCATCACTGGGGTTCTTGTTCTTACTCCATGCTCTGTGAACAGCAACGTCCATTAGATAACTTGATCCTAGGAGACAACTTCATAACCTGCCCTATTTGGGATGTTCGTCAAGCATCCTTTGAACGAAACCTCCGTCGAGAGAATCTTCTGAAAGAGCATAACTTACTATGATCCTACACGCCTGCGACCACGTAATCGACGAAGCCTGCGGAAAGTTCTTCATCTGTGGAGACTTCGGAACAGGGAAAAGTGAATTTGCTGCCACCTTCCCCACCCCTGGCTTTGTCTTCAACTTCGATAGAAAGATAGCCACCTACAGCCGTTACCAGGGATGGGACTATTCCGAATATCCAATTTCCCCTGCTGGCTGGGTTCTCTACGAAAAGGAAGAAAGAGAGGTTTCCAAACTCGTCGAAGAAGGAAAATACAAAACCGTCATTCTCGACTCCACCACTGCCATGTCTGACATCGCAATGGAACGCTCTCTTCAGCTCGATCCAAAGCGCTCCGAGACAAACGGTCCTATCTGGAACGTACACTACAGCATGGTCCGTAATCTCATGGAAGGGAAATTTCGTTCTCTCATTGGATACAACTGCAATATCGTTGTCATCGCTCATCTTGAAATTAAGACTGATGCAAAGACTGGCGCTATCATCGGAATTGAGCCTCTCTTAACTGGCCAACTCGCTATTCGCGTCCCTGGTTATTTCGAAGAAGTTTACTGTGCTTTTACAAAGCCAAAGCAAGGCGGCGGAACAGAGTGGTACCTTCGCACCATCCCCATGGGAATGTATAAAGCTCGTTCTACCATGTCCGGTATAGCTAGTCTTCTCCCAGCAGAACTTCCAAACAACTATCCTGCTGTTATGTCCGCCTACCGTTCCGCTATTTCCGCGCAGAAAAAACGCATGGAACAGATACAGAACGCCATCAAAGCAAAGGAGACAACGACACAATAACCTACAGAGGAAAACAAAATGGTTGATTTCAATAAACTCCTAAAGCAATCCAAAGAACGAAGGAATTTAAAAATGGCTAAGAAGATTGAAACCGAAGTGACAACTACCGAAACCACAGCAGCCGAACCCGACTTTTCCGCTATGTCTCAAGAAGAACTCGACCACTACGTAAAGCACGGAACTCTCAAAGCCGAAGGTGATGGAGTTCCTAATCACCCAGATGACTCTAGTGATGCTGGTCTTAATGTAGACTTCAACCTCGAAGATGAATTCAAACCTGTTCCTCTAATCCCCGGCGGAAACTACCGCGCTAACATCGTAGCAGTAACTCACGAAGCGAGTAAGTACTCCATTGCATTCAAACTCTGCTTCGTTGAAAACGGTGTTGTTATGTCTGACGGAACTACTGCTGTTGACGGTAGTCACGATTACTACCGCATGTGGCTCCCAAAGCCCGGCGATAAAAACGAACTCCAGTCCAACGGCCGCGTTACAAAGCACCAGGGGAAGATTAACTCTATGAAGCGCGACTTCGACAACTTGAAAATCCCCGTCGAAGACCGCAAGGATCGTCAGGCCATCGCCCAGTCCATCATCGAACAACGTTGGATCGGTATCCCTGTCATTGTCGCTGTAGACATCGAAGTCTACAAAGGCGACGCTAGGAATCGTGTTCAGTCCATTACTCTGGATACAACCAGAGCCTAACTAAATCAGCAACCATTTCGTAACAAGGGGCTCGAAAGAGCCCCTTTTTCCTGGAGACTTCTATGTGTAAAGACGAAGAACAAAAACAAGAATCCTGTGAAAGCGGCTGTCCTGAATGTCACTGTTTTAATGCTCAAACAACTGAAGAAATCCCTATCATTACTCTTGGATTCGAAGGAGAGATAACTCTTCGTATTCGCTCAGATATCTCACCAAAAATCTCCGATGAAGAGATTCAGCAGATTCTTAACATGGCTGAAATCTTGCTCAAGAGAGAACTTGCAAAAATCGAAGCAATCTTGAGTACCTCCATATGCGACTAGAAGATCTCTATCCCAATGTTCTCGACCTTACCCCCTCAGAGCAGCAGGCATTCTTCTTTTCCTACTTCCAAGAAAGGGATAAAGAATTAACTACAAACGCTGTTGTTGACCCGAAGGTGATAAAAGAACCAAAGACAAAAGCGAAAAAGAAAGATCTTCTTCAACTCCCTCCAGAAGCCTGCGAACTTCTCAGAAAACTTGGCCTTATTTAGGAGACTTCATGGAATGTTTCTTCGTCCATCCCAGTAAGATCAAAATCCGCGAAGGACAAAAGCGCTACCGTACTGCTCTTGGTGATGTAAGCTCTCTTGCCAAGAGTATAAAAGAAAAGCGCCAAATCCTTCCCATTATCGTAACACGGAACTATGAACTCGTAGATGGCGGTCGTCGCCTAGCCGCCTGCATCCTCGCAGGAAAAGATGTTAAATGTACCTTCGAAGACATTGCAGACGATGCAGAACTTCGTGAACTGGAGATAGAGGCAAACTGTTTTAGGGAGGATTTTACCCCCGCTGACTACGCTGCTGCTGTAGCGGACTATCATCGTCTTAAACAACAACGTCACGGTGCGGCAAAGAAGGGTTCTATAACTGACGGTTGGGGGATTACAGAAACTGCAAACGCCCTTGGTGTTTCCCGTGCCCAGGTAGAAAAGCAACTTCAAATCGATCAAATGGTACAATCCTTCCCTGACCTCAAAGAAGCCAAGACAGCTACTGAAATTCAAAAAGCCGCAAAAGGAATGCAGCGTATTGCTACTGCTGCAATTGATGCAGTGAAACATCAAAAGCTCCTCGACGACGGAAAGAAAACCTTTTCCCTCATTCAAGCAGACGCAGAGGTATATCTTCCTACAATTCCAGATGCCTCCTTTGACATCCTCCTAACCGACCCGATCTATGGAATTGATGCAGACCTCCAGTGCCACAAGATCGGAGGACTTCCAAGCGGAACTTTTAATACCTCTGGATTTATGATTTCTGACAGAAAGGCGGATGCTTTTCGCTACTACAAACTTCTTGCAAAGGAATCTTTTCGCTTTACCAAACCAACTTCCCACGCATACATCTTCTCTTCTCCAGAACATATTCGAACAGTCTACTTCATCTTTAAAAGAGCCGGTTGGCTTCCCCACATCCGTCCTATTATCTGGATAAAACGTGAAACAGGCCAATGTACTGCCCCGTCCTGTTGGCCATCTTCCTGTTACGAGATGATCCTCTATTGCAGAAGATCTGAATCTTCTCTTGTAAAGCTAGCACAACCCGACTGGATCGAATGCCCTCCTATCCACTCCTCTAAACGAAAGCACCCCTATGAAAAGCCGGTAGAGCTTCTTACAAACCTTCTTTCTCGATGTTCTTTTCCTGGTCAAACCCTCATCGACCCATTCATGGGTTCCGGTTCTTCCATTGAAGCAGGTCTTCGACAAAACTTAATCTGTACTGGAATTGAAATAGACAATGCTTCTTTTGTTACAGCACAAAGCCGAATTGCCCTCGTGTATGAAGAATTAAAAAACCGTTAACAAATACACATTGTGTATTTACCAAAAAAGGGCTCAATCCATGCCTCAACTAAGCGTGAACATCAACAATCTTCCCATTATCAAATGCCAGTGTGGTTGCGATGTCTTTCTTCCTGCATTTAAAGTCCGCTATGCAAGTCCTCTTGTAACTGGTCAGTCCAGCCACACCATGGTCCAGGTCCCTGCCGGCTACATCTGCACCTCCTGCGGACTTCTCAACTCTCTCGAAGCTCCTATCCCCACCTTTGGAGAAGCTGATGGCGCAAACACACACTGAGGGTCCTGCCTCGGCTAGCATCCTTCTCATAGGCGAAGCCCCTGGGGCAGACGAAGAAGCTACTGGAAAGTGCTTCAAAGGGCACGATGGTAGAGTTCTTGACTCCCTTCTCTATCAAACTCCTATCGTTCGAGAAGCCTGCCTTATAACCAATGTTGCCAGGGAACGCCCCCCTGGCAACAGGATTGACTTCTACTTCGAAGACAAGAAGTGTACCAGACCTACAAACAAAATGCAGCTCTTCGTTGAACAACTTAAAAAGGATATCCTTTTCTTTCGTCCTAACATCGTCATCGGTCTTGGAAGAACAGCTCTTTGGGCATTAACTGGCCAGACATCCATATCCCAGTTCCGTGGTTACGTTATGGAATCTACCCTTGTTCCTGGCCAAAAGTGCATTTTCACCTACCATCCTGGAGCAGTAGACAACGAATGGAAACTACACTTTCCGTGTGTTATGGACTTACGAAAAGGTTATGCAAATTCATCTTCACCTGCATTGCCACAAGACAAGCGTTCTCTGAACGCTACCTCATCCAGAAGAGAATTCCTCGATTATCTTCTCTTCCTCCTCCACGACCACAAAGCTCCCATTGCAGTAGACATCGAAGTCAAAAATCCTGGAACGCATATAGACATTATCGGGTTTGCTGACTCTCCAAATCACGCTCTTTCTTTCGACTTCTTTAACGGAAGACACCCACGCTATAGCACATCTGACGAAATGGAAATCTGGCTCTCCGTCGCCCGAGTCCTTTCCAAATGCAACACTATAATGCACAATGGACTTTATGACATCAACGTCCTCTGGGAAAAACTCCACATCTTTACAAAGAATTTCTACGCTGACACTCTCATAGCCGGTCATGTAGTCTGGCCCGAGCATCCAAGAAGTCTTGGCTTCCTTGCCTCTATTCTTCTTAACGTTCCCGCATGGAAGCACACCTCAAACCAATTCCCTACTCTCTACAACGTCGGTGACGCTGCAAATACCTACGGAATTTGGAACGCTCTCGAAGCTGAAATGATAAAACAAAACATCAAATCTACTTTCGATTTTGAAATGTCTCAAGTTAAACCCGCTTCCATGCTCCAGCTACAGGGCATTCCAATTAACAGAGAGACACAAAAGAAACTTCTTCACGACGATTCCATAGACGACAATGGAATTGCAAAAGGAATCTATCCCAGGATTAAACAACTTGACAGTGAAATCGAATCCGCCCTTGGAAAGAAAGTAAACTTAAACTCCAGTCAACAACTTCAAAAAGTCCTCTATGAAGACATGAACCTCCCAACTCAGTACAAACGGAGGAAATCAGTCAATGAAACAAGGAAAACGACAGCAGACTCAGAAGCGCTCAAAAAGCTTGCCCGAATCTCCAACAACCCTACACTTGACCTTATACTCGAATGGAAGAAGCTTACAAAGCTTTCTCAATTCATTGAAGTTGAACCAAGTCCAAAAGGAACAGTCCACACCTGCTATAACATAACCGGCGCTACAATGCTTCGAGAAGACAAGGGACTTCTCATAGATGACGAAGAACAGTACCGTTCCTTCGGGAGGTGGTCCTCCAGTGCATCTATCATCCTTCCGTATGGAAGTGGAAATCTCCAGAATGTCCCAAAGGTAGCCAGGAAAATCTACGAAGTTCCGGGAAAAGTAATTGTTTCTCCTGACTACATGCAAGCCGAAGCTGTTGTTGTAGCGTATCTTATCGAAGATAGAAAGCTGATTGAACTCTTTGAGGAGTCTTATGGAAAGACAAAGAAATATCGTAGCGAAAATAATCTCGACGTACATAAAGTAACTGCAGCAGATATGTTCTGTTTTCCTATCGAGGAGGTTACTCCAGAACAACGCCAAATTGGAAAAACAATCCGTCATGCAAATAACTACAGTGCGGGTCCTGGAGTTCTCGCTACAAAGTTAAACATTCCCCTTGCAGAAGCAAAGCGCCTTATGACCCTCTACCATCTCAAGTGTCCGCAACTCCACCTCTGGCATGAGCGCATTAAAGACGAACTCAGAAAAACAAGAACCCTCTATAACCTCTTCGGAAGGAAACATAAATTCACAGACCGCTGGGGAGATAATTTATTCCGTTCTGCTTACAGCTACATTCCCCAGAGCACTGTAGGCGATCTCATGAACAAAGCTCTCGTTAAGATGTATGAAAACTACCCTGATTTAATCGATCTCCTTCTTCAACTTCATGATGCTGTTTATGCCTACTGCGATCCTTCTGAAGTTCCTTTTGTTATGAAAGCCATGAAAGAGTGTATGCTTATGCCCCTGGAAGTAAACGGAAGAGAATTCACCATCGATGTAGATTTCTCTATCGGAGAAACCTGGGGAACTATGAAAGAGGTCGAGTATACAGACTACGTGAAGGAATCCTTATGAACATTGAATACATAAACCAGGATGTAGAATACATCGGAAGAGCACCATCTAACCCAGCCACCATGCTCAAACAACTCGAATCTTTTGGTCGTCTTTGTTGGAAGTCCGAACCAAAAGAAGATTCCAATTCTCTCAAGTTTGTAAAAACTCTTATCTCTCGTGGTCATACTTCTGTTCTTGAACATAGCAACATCACCCTTCTTCTCGGTAAACTTAACGGGCAGTCTAACCTCCCTTTAACAGACATCTGGCCACGTTTCTTCCATATCGATGTTATTAATCAAAACCTCTATCTCTCTGGTTCCTTGCGCTCCTGGCTCGAACACCACATTGAAATAGACAAGTGGCTAAATCCATCTCTCTGCATTATAACCCAATCACTTCACAACTACATCCCAGAAATATTCGAGGACCCGCCCAGTTTGTTTAAATACTTCTATACCCCTATTGTCGAAGACGAACAAACTGGAAATCAACCTATCTATATTTTTAAAATGACTGTAGATCGCGGTATCTCCCACGAAATCGTCCGGCATAGAACTCTCCAGTTCACTCAGGAAAGCACTCGCTATGTTAACTACATGAATCACCCAATACGAATCATAATCGACTCCGGTACACAGATGTCAAGTACACTCCGCTATGCAGTTGACGAAGCACTCGCACGATACGAACAGCTCCTTCATGTGGATGTAAAGCCAGAAATCGCGCGAGATGTTCTTCCTCACTGCATAGCTACAGACATGATCGTTTCCGGCAGACTCTCCGCCTGGAAGCACTTCTATAAACTTCGTTATGGAAAAGGAGCACATCCTAGAATCAGAGAAGTTGCTTTTCGTGTAAACGAAAGCTTTCTCCAAAACGAAGACATTGACCTTTACGAATAGTTTCCTTTATTCGGAGCTAACTTCATGAACCGTAAACTTCCTAACTGGCTCGAAGCCTACTCCGAATATACCGAGGATACAGAATCTGCCCCTATCTTCCACAAATGGGTAGGGGTATCTGCCATTGCATCTGCATTAAGAAAGAAGACCTGGCTTAGCTATGGACGCCTTCGAATGTACCCAAATCTCTATATTATCCTAGTAGCTGAACCGGGCGCCTCTAGAAAGACCCAGGCCATTTCTTACGGAACTCGCTTAATCCACGAAATTCCTGGAATCCACACCTCTGCAGATGCAATAACAAAGGAAGCTCTTATCAGAGCCATCTCTGATGCTGTAGAAGTCGAGCCAATGCCAGATGGAACTAACTTCACACATAGCTCTCTTTCAATCGTTTCGAGAGAATTTGAATCCTTCATCGGGCAGAAGAAAGATAATACTAAAATGCTCGTCCTTCTAACAGACCTATTCGATTGTGAAGAACTTCCTTGGAAATATCAGACAAAGCAAAGCGGCTGCGATACAGCTCCTGCTGTTTTCTTAAACATCCTTGGAGCAACAACTCCAGACTCCCTTGCAAGTTCCCTTCCTCCTTCCGCTGTAGGTAACGGATTCACAACTCGGATTATATTCGTATGGGCAACAGGACGAACGAAAAAGGTTGCAATCCCCGAAGCTCCGAGTGCGACATTGAAGGAAGCATTAATCCACGACCTCTCAGTCATATCACGAATCTCAGGAAATTACGAATTTTCCCCGGAATGCAGGCAGCAATGGATAGACTGGTACAACGACTATGACGAATGCGATCCGAGAAGAATCTGTAGAGACCCTGCCTTTAATGGCTGGTATTCAAGAAAGCAGATGTTTATTCTAAAGCTCGCCCTTATATTCGCAGCTGCAAGATCCGGGGAAATGTTAATTCACTGGCATCATATTGAAGAAGCAATGCAGTACCTTATAGAAGTCGAACTCCGCATGGGAAAAACATTCGCTTCTATTGGACGCTCGGAGGTTACAGCTGATGTAGATCTTCTTCTTGGAATAATCCAGCAGCACAAAGTGATTTCAGAAAAGCAACTTCTTCAGATGGTTTGGAGGGATATAGACGCAAAGAAGTTTGATAACTGCATAGATACAGCTATCAGGAGTGGGACAGTTCTTCGAAAGTACTATTCCCCAACAGGGGAAGAGGGAATTTGGTATGTCTGGGCAGCTAACGAAAGGTAAATGAAACGGAGATGAAAGATGACCGATAAACTCTTTGCTCGCGTACCATCTCGTACTGGGCAGTGGACTGTATTTCAAAACAAAGTCTGGAGACATATCAACGAATATGCAAATGTCCAGTACGGCAACCGCGAAGGCGAAGATCAAGTTACAGACTGGTCAGCAGAAGATTGTTTTAAAGCAATCGAGAAATACATTAATCGCAGGAGGACTTCCGTTCGAGGAAATAAAGAAAGACTCCGAGATCTTTTTAAAATCGCGCACTACGCCCAGTTGGCGTATGACAAACTCCGAGATGAACTTAACGAACCAGACGTTTACGAGGCTAACGATGCTGACTAAAAAAGCTACTTCTTGTATTGCTACATCTATCTTACTCACAATGCTTTTCCTTGGGTGTGTAATCACTGTGAGTCTCCTTCCATAAAGAAAGAGGCGGGGGTAGAACCCCGCCCTTTTCATCAAATACACAATGTGTATTTACAAAACCCCCGCCACATCATCCCCAGTATACGAATTTCCTGAAACACCGAGATACGCCACCTGTCCTTTAAAAACCCTTGCATTATGTGTAATGTCAAGAATTTCTATAGAACCTTTTGGTACGACAAATTCCGAATGAGCCATGTTCTGCACTACCAGTGTACCATCAAACGTAAGATCACTAGACAGTAACGGATTAGTCATAGAAGTGATTTTACCTTTAACAGTAAAAAGATCACTGTGCCTAAATACTCCCCACGTAGGATTAGCGTTGTAGTTACCTATAAATATATCTGTATCAAGTAATTCAACGGCAATATCATCTGTCGTTAAGCAAGCTAAGGAAGCCCCGGAATTAATCTCTTTCCAATGAAATCCTCTAATAGTTCCAGATGTAATCCCAGGAAAGCTACTCATAAATTTAAATACGTACGGAAACTCGCCTGATAACTCTGCGTGCAGATCAAAGTTTAAATCCGTTCCTATCCTTTCGTCAAAGTCATAAGTAACAGCTTGATGATCTTTTGCTACTGCGTAGCAGTTAATCATATTTAAACGCCTACAACTTGTCATGTGAATAGGTGTACCAAGGATTCTCTTTCTAAAGTCGCACTGTAGAAAAAGTTGACTATTAAAACTTTGCTGTGTATTTATCGGAATTGTTATAGGATAGTAATCTGAGCTTATTCCAAACTTATTCCTCCCATCTAGTACCATACCAAAGGAAGTAGTATCTTCATGGTCATTCCAGAAAGAACAGCCAAGTCCAACAAACATTTCTGATGCAAGGTTATAAAAACTCGCAAAAGTAAATTCTCCTGTTGTTTTTACATTGCTAAAATTAAATTGAGCAGCAGTTTCATCATCATTACCACGAGCTACTTGTATTCCTATAGATGGTCTTGCCGCAGGATCACCGTAAACATGCACATTTATTAGTCTTCCAGAATTAGACCGAGTGAAATCCATAGCAGCTTTACCTGGACAAGAACCTACTACCGTAGCTCCGTAAAACTCAATTACGTAAAAAGAATTTCTACTAGGAACTCTGAGATTTGTAAAATCAAGCCCTTTTGTAGTTTTATATCTTCCTTGCGGAAATATTAGCCTAGCTCCTACGTCACCCCCAGCAGAAGAGAGATACGTTCTAAGAGCAGCTGTGGCTCGGTTGATAGCATCAGAATCATCAGCTACACCAAGTCCTGTAGCACCGTAATCTTTTACATTTATAGTAGCCACAGGAGGAAGAACTAAAATATTTCCTCCGTTTATCATATGAAGGTTGTCAACCTGGAACGTAAACTCTACATTTATAGCATCGCTACTTCCATACTGCGCTGTTATTGTAACTACTTTAGTCTCAACAGGATTATCTTGATTGACAATGATTGTGTCTGTTGACGTAAGGTGAATTTCCCCAGAGGAAACAGCAGGAGTAATAGCAGTATTTCCTCGAACGATTACGTTATTTGTAGCACAGTAAACTGAATACGACAAGCTCGTTGGAATTGAGAGTTCTCCGTATTTATCCTTAACTTTAAAAGATAAAAAAAGAGAACTCCCCTCGCCAACGGAGGGGAGTATCTCACTCATAGGTTAGACTCCATCGTCAGCAAGGGTAAAGGTGTACTGGACGTTGAGAACATCGCCAGAGATAACAGCACGGGAAGCTCCGAGGAGAACAGAGCAAAGAAGCTTTCCACCTCCGGCGGTGTCTGCCTTCGTAGATGCCGCAGCTCCACCGCCAACTAGGGCGCCGCCGTAGATCGTCTTTGTTGCATTGATGGAGAAGACGGCTTTAGAAGCAGAGTTATTGATTGCCCCTGCCGCGATTGCTCCGTCAACGAATTCAGGCCGAGTACCTTCGGTATAAGCAGTACTCTCTGTATAACCGGGAACAGCATACGTATGCGCTGCAAGTGGTGTTGTATTCGACTCGAAAATAACGACATACCACGGGTCAATCACAGTTCCATTCTTTAAAAGAATAGTAAGATCGTGATTAATTCCTTCTGTCGTTACAAGATTATGTATTGGACCTTCAGTCCACTTCAGCTTCCCATCCGCCCCAAAGCATTCGAATGTAAAGTATCCACCTAACAAAGCCTTCTGAATCATTCCAAGAGCCATGTTATTCTCCAATTGAGATAGTACGTTTAGTGAAGATAACTTCTATCGTTCGTTCCTTGACACTGAACCTTATCTTTGTCCCGACCCTCCCGTGAGATAGAACAACATCACTTCCAAGAACTCCATCTCCTAGTGAAAGAAGTAATGTAAGAAATGCAGTTGCTGCGTCGCTTGTGCTTGCTCCGTCAGAAAGTGTTACTGTAAACGTCCCAATCATTCCAATGGAATCGGACGCTACTAAAGCATCTGCCAATGCAGCAAGCGCGGTAATAAAAGCTACTCCAGAATCAGATGCTACAAATGCATCTGCAATTGCCTCGACTCTGGTAATAAATCCGCTTGATGAATCTCCTGCGGCAGAACCATCCGAAAGATTTTCGTTGTATGTAAATCCAATTATTAAAACACTATCACTAGCTTTCGCTCCGTCTGCTAAAAGCCGAGTAAAAATTCCAAATGCAACAAGGGTATCTGAGAGAGTCAATCCATCCCCGATTGCGTTAATGAAATTTCCTTCCGAAGAAGATGAATCTCCAGCAGTTGTTCCATCCGATAGACTTCCAGAAATAGTCACAGAACCGGAAGAGCTATCCGATACGGTTGTTCCATCAGCAAGAGCAATGTCAAAACCAAGTCCATCTACGATAGAGTCGGAAAAGATTCCTCCATCTGACAAGACCATCTGCATTGTATTGAAAATTTCTTGAAGATCACTAACAGAAAGACCATCAGATAAGTTTGTTAAGAACGTTCCAACTTCACTTATTACATCACTTACTTTTGCAGTATCCGCCAGAGAGGCGAGAAGACTTGCGACTACAGTAGATGTGTCACTAGTTTTTGCTCCATCTGAAAGTTCTTTATTAAAAATTCCTAGTACAGATACAATGTCAGAAAGGCTACCTCCGTCAGATATAAGAGTTGTTAAATCAATCACTCCGCCGTCTGTATCTCCACCAGATACACCATCTGCCAGAGAAATTGCTATAGTTATATTCCCTATCGTTGTATCGCTTCCCTTAGCTCCGTCAGATAACGTCAGTTCATACGTTGTTCCTCCAATAGTTATCGTTATAATCCCGACTCCAGGAAGAAACCATCCTGTTGTTGAAGTTACCTGCACCATCCCACGTCCTGGAACAAACCACCCACCTCCCATAGCTATGCCTCCGTTATAACTGGATCAATATAAATCGTTGTACTTGGCTTTGCTACGTAGATACGAGCGGTTATAGGCCCGGCTTTGCCGGGAGTTACAGTTACAGCAAATTTAAATTTGTTTACATTCGTAATTCCAGTAGTCGTCCAGGCAACGGAAGATGTCGCTAAATCCGCAGGTGTCCCCAAAATTGCACATTTTGTTGTAGCTACTGCTCCAAGGCCGTCTGTTCCGTTTGCGGGGTACTCAAACGTCATCCAGACTTCATCGTTCTGAAGATTAGTTAGAGAGTCGTAGACTCCTTCGACAGTAAAAGTCTTCTCTGTTGCTGAAGCTGTGTAGCTTTCAATAGGTGGGGATGGGTGCGCTATATAGTTGTCTTGTGAAGTTGATTTTGAAATTAACTTATAAGATATTGCTGTAGCTCCATGGACTGCTCCACTTGTTCGAACAATCGTTATCTCATCTTGCGAAGTTCCAAAGGAAGTTTCTTCGTAAAAATCATAGGTATTATTTGCACCAGAACAATGATGAAGTTTATAATGTACACTAGGATCTGTAGTCGCGACTGTTCCAACTGTTACTGTAAATCCTGCGTCGGTTGGTAGTTTACAACGAGTTAATATAGCATCAAGCCCAGCGGCACCATCTAAGTCAAGCAGTGCTGTTGCAGTAGCGCCAAGGCCAACTCCTGTGAAATCTACATCTCTAATATCCAAGACTAAATGATACCCAGCAGTAGTCCCACGAGCAAACAAGGCTGTTGCTCCGACTGTATTGACTACTGCTCCACCGAACCATTCCAGATATCCGATCCCTGGGTTTAAGGTAGAACCACCCATAATGTAACTTCCGATATTACCAGCCTTAAAATCTCCATTAATTATGCGCAATGTGCTATCGTTTGTTATGACTAGCCTTTGCGTTGATGCAGAAGTAAGATCAATAACGGTCCCACCATTACTTTCAAGAATAACTATTCCTCTAGTCGTGTCTAGCTTAAACGCGCCGGACGATGCAATATTTGCATTAGCATAGGTCACACCATATGAATACAACGATCCATCAAGTGTAACTGTATAAGCACCAGTTCCGGTATACGTCTCAACTGCCCCAGCAGTAAGAGCGTCAGCAGCATCTTTGTCTACAGAAATAACCTTTTTTATGTTTGTTATGGTTGAGCCACAGGTTATTGAAAAACTGCCCGTGTTTGCATAAGATCCATTATGTGCACTATGAACTTTTACAACATCTCCAGTTGCTGTTGCAGCGTATGTAAGTGCCCAGTAAATAAATGGACCTGCATAGGCCCATGAAGTAATGGCTTTACAAGTCCAGGTAATGTCATTATCTACAACGGTATTTCCGGGAGTTGTTGGCCAAGTTGGTTCACTTCCTCCAGACGTACCACCATCCACGTCTGCTTCGTAAACGAATGCTCTTGCTGCTGTAGTTGCATACGCAATCCGGCAGTAAACAAGGGCATTCGCTCCGTATGCTGTAGTTGGAGCCCAGACAACAGAGTTTCCACTGTTTACGTAGTATGTCGAAGCCATTTAATTCCTTTCGAATCAAATACACATTGTGTATTTACTTCTTATTTGCTGGAACGGAAAAGAGATACTGAAGAGGACTATCCTTGTAGATTTCTGGAATATCTACTTCACTGATTCGGATTGCTTTATTTATTGTAACGGGAATTATCCCGCTTCGACCAAGCCAGTTACTCAAGAAATCCGTTACGATGAAATCGGGTTCTTCGTTTACAAGCTTCGCTTGATGTCTCTTTGCAAGTGTTTCAAAAACTCCTCCAACTATTGGAGCTACACGAAGAGAGGGTTCTGTTGCTTCCATATTCAGAAAGGGAACGTGTCCGACTTGTGGCATGAGGTCAAGGCCAAGAGAACCACCTGCAGAAATCAATGCTCCAGAAATAACCATGTCCTTTACAAGCTGCTTTGCAACGAGAGTTCCGAAGAAATCTCTTTCTGTGTTCAACGCATCTGTGATAAGTCCGCCTTTAAATCCAGCTTCGCCATCCCGAATGAAATTCTTCAACCCCTTCAATGCCTGAACGAAATCCCCAAGAGAAGCACCTTTTAGATTCCTTCCAGCTACAGTCAAGGCACGATTTGTTCTGTATGCCTGGATTGCCCGGCGTTCCCAGATTTTAAAAGGAGTTGATTGAAATAGAAAGAGTGCGCGGACTTTTGGATCACGAAGCCAAGAAGGATTCAATGCTCCGCCAAGGAAGTTGTTCTTTAGAATAGTATCGTAGATACCGTAAGCAGCTTGCTGCCCAGTCATTCCTCTCTTCATTGCTATTTCTGTAGCTGCGATAACGGAGTGTGCACGGTCGAATGCTTCAATAGATCCAACAAGTACAGAACCTTTGTCATTTATCTTTGCAAGAGCACTATCAACAGACTTCCAAATTCCCTTTCCAGCAGTAAGATCACTTACCTCCATATCTGCTACGATGGACATAAGGCGGTTTGTATGAGCGAAGCTATCGACGTACTGGTCAGTCAAAGCCCTCTGCGCCCCGGCCTTTGTAACTCCAAGAGAACTGAGAAGTCCTGTATTCGCAGAACGATATAGCCAGTTTCTTTCTGCTGCTCCAATAGCCTCTGGAGCGTGCTTCAGAGATTCTGAAAGACCTAAAGCAGACCATGTTCCTACGTTCTTAAAGATGTGCTTGAATGCAACTGAAGGAGCAAAGCCAATAAGTCTAGCAACTTCAAAAGCTGCGTATCGATTTGCCCATTGATTCGCTGTTGTGCTTTGAATAGGAATCGAAGATTCCTTGATAGAGTCCCAGAAAGCTTTAAGAGCAGGATTTCCCTGTACAACAGAAGACCGCATATGAGCATACCATCCGTCTTTCTGTCCTCTTCCCCAGAAAGAAGACCATTGAATCCTTCTCTCTGCGTCTGGGATATATTTCGAAAGAATATAGGATGTATCAGGAAGCATCATCCTACTGTACTTTCCACGCTGAAAGAACTTCGTCAACGGAGTCGAATCAGTTGCAGAAAGACTAAGCTCCTTCATTCGAAGAGCTACGGATTCTTCGTTCCAAGCAGGATGCCAAGCGTGGTGCATATAGGGGCGCTCTGTTAGAGGATGAAGTCCAGCTTCCTTTGAACGGACTGCGTAGTCTCCCATGAGCTTCTGGATTCGAGAAATCGCGGAACGCTCTGTGAAGGAAAGCTTCCCTTTAAGCCATGGATAGTATGTATTCCACGCAGTGTCTTCAGATGCAAGAGCAACACGGACAGTAGAATACTTGTCTGCAAGTCCTTTGACTGTCTCTTCCCATTCTTTGAGATATGCCTCATGCTGCGGCTTCAAGTCGTCCATTATCTTTGTAGCAACGCCAAGGCGTTCTTCGAGTTCTGTAATCTTATCAGATATCTTTCCTGCCTTCTCTGGATACTTTGATACGTATCTCCGAAGCCCAGTCAACGCCTTTGTATCTACGCCATGCTGTGCTTCTACAGCCCTTCGAAGAGCAACGTCAGGTCCATACCTCTTTGCAAGAGGTTCCATTGTATCTGAAATAACTTTTGTTACCTTTGCATCTGTTCCAATTCCAGCTACATCAAGAATATTCTTTGCAACTTGGATTGCCTTTTCGCTATTATTCAGATACGCCGTTTGAACACTTGCAATTTCAACAGCAGGATTTGCACCTTCTTTATAAAAAACAACCCCTCTTGCATACGGAGTAAGGAGTCTATCAGTTTTCATAGGAAGACCAGTTGTCCGTTCGACTGCCTTAGTCAAATGTCCAAAAGCAGCAGAAGCTCCCTTTCCGACACGGAGACCTTCTTGCATCCTGGGAAGGACATAGGGATTCAATGGATCTACAGGAACAGAATCAAGATGGAGTTTATTTATAATCTCAGCTGCCTTTTCCAGGCCAACCTTCTTCGCAAGTCCTTCAACCTGCGGAACAAGAACCTTGGGAATTGTCTTAGCTGCCTGAGAAAAGACTCCTGCCTCAGCTTCCTTTACTCCAAAGAGACTATCTAAAGCAATTGAACCACTTATCAGCGTAGGTGCAAGAAGGATAAGAGCACTTCTCCTGGAAAGAATCTTATTGAATATACTGGAATAAGACGCATTTGCTTTAGTTAACTGTGCTTTTGCTTCGAGTACTGAAGCTCCTGCCTTTACCTTCTCGCCAAAGATCCTTCCTATTATCTTTCCTGGATTCAAAATATCTTGAAATGCTTCTATTCCCTTTTCTGCACCTTCAAGTGCAACACGTTCGGAGAAGAATTCATTTATTTCTTTTTCGACCCAGGCGGCCTCAGAAGCTATACCTTCTTTCAACTCCCCAAGCGTCTTCGAAGAAAAAACCATATCGTCAGTAAGTTGAGACGCGGAAAGACCTTTTCCTTCTCCTGAAACAATGCCAGCTCCCTTTGGAATTTTCTTTACATTTGCTTTTACTGCAGTAATCGCTTCTTCATCTAAGATATTGTAAAAAGCGTTAAGGTCATCTTCAGCTTCTTTAACTCCACCCCAGCCCATTGTCTTCGCTTGCTCTTCAGAAACAAGTCCTTTCATGCGCTTTACAGAAGTAAGACCTTTTTGTTTTTCCAATGCTTGTGTTGGAATTTTAGTACCTTCAACACCGTAGTTAGAAAGTTGGCTGCTATAGCGTTCTCGAAGAGCTGTGTTTGCTTGTAGTTCCCTTACTTTAGAAGCATTCTCTCGTTCCCAAAGAGCTTGCTTCTTTGTCATAGAAGCATCGAGTTCTTGCGTTCTCCTTGCAGAAACGGATTGATACTGTCTGGCTATTTCTTCTTGACTTGAAGTAGACTCAAATCCAAAAAGCTTCTGTTGTTTTTCAGTCGTCTCTCGAATAGCCTTCGAAGCAAGAGAGGCTTCCCTTGTTGCATCTTCAATGCGAATACCTGCTTCGGCTTTTCGAAGAGCATCTTCAGCAGCTTCGTCAGAAAGTTCTTTGAATGTATTTCGAAGGAGGTTTCCTTGCGTTTCAACTGCCTGAGTAGCAGCTACCTTTGTTCCCTGCGCTCTTCGAAGAAGAACGTTTTCTTCGAACTGAAGAGCTGACTGAAGCGGCGTTGTCCTCTTTGTAGCTTTTGCAGCTTCTACAAAGTAGGGATCAACTACCATTCTTCCGGCAGCTTCGTCGAAGTATCCACCCCCAGCTTCTTGGAATCTCTTTGTTTGGTCGAAGACAATACCCTTATAGTCAACGCCTTCTTTTACTGCATTGTCTATCAGATTATTGAAATCTTTCTCTGCCTTTATTGCACTTCCCATCTTTACCGCATTTGCTGCGGTAGGAAAGCGGTTAAAGATAGAAGCAGCTTCTTCCTTTAGAATCCCTGCTTCAGCAGCCTTCTGAAGAACCTTCGGAAAACTCTTCTGAAGAACAGCGCCGCCAACAACATCTGGAATAAAGTCAGCTCCAAGAAGCTTTGCCTTATCCAGGAGACTATCAGAAGCTTCTTTTGCACGATACCATTCTGTTTGGTGAAGAAGTTTTCGAACGGGATGGGAAAGAACTTCAGTCGCCGCGGAAAGAACTCCAAGGCTAACAGCTCCTCCAGGACCACCTGTTACAGCACCAACAGCAGCGCCAAGGCCACCGGCGGTTAGGATATCAGCAGGAGATGCAAGATAACTTTCTTCTGCAAGACGTTTATCTTCTTCTGCTTTAACATCTTGAAGATACTCTTCGTGCCCAGGAAGTTTCTTTAGTTGTTTGTTTTCCCCGAAGAGTGTACTTGCGTCAGCTTCTCTTTTGTACCGATATGCCTCTTCGAGTTTTGATCTTCCTGACTTCCCAGGTTGTGCAATTTCTGCTTTTACAATTACATTTGCAATATCTTTTGCTTTAAACTGCCGAAACTCCGGCATTGCCAGAGCTTGCTCTACCTTCTGCCGAACAGCAGGAACATATCCCTTCAAGGGATGATCTTCTGGAATTGTTTCATCTAACGCAGTAGTTCGATCAGGAGCTTTAGAGTACTTCGGAGTTTTTGTAGTTGGAAGAAGAAAATCAACTTCTCTCGCAACCAGTTTATCAACTTCATCTGGTCTTGCAAGGAGGTCTTCTTTTTCCACTGTAGCAGAGGCGATTCGGTTTAGAATACTGGCTGTTGCCATGTGTTCCCCTTTTGGTAGAACAAATACACATTGTGTATTTGTTCGACTTTTGCTGGGTTAGCCCGGTTGAGCAAGAATGGAACCGGCAGTATCGAGATTAATGATTCTTTTTCGCTGCCGTAACTGCTTTGCTTTTGCAACTGCTTTTCTTGTAGGAGTTACAGGAGTAGCGAGTTCAGTTCCCTCTTGTGAACTTTTAGGATAAAGGCTCTGAACAGCTTTGGTTAAGTCAGCCTGAGAAATAGAGGCTTCCTTTCGCATATCTGCTTCTGTCTTAGCAATGTCCTTACGTGACTGTGCTTCGATATTTGCAACATCAATTCGATTCGTTCCAGCTATCCGGGCAAGTTCTTTATCTGACCTAGCACCATACTGCGCAGTAAAGGCAGCTGTTCTTGCTTGAAGTGCAGAACCAAAACGACTAGCCCCAGTACGTTCAGCATCACCGTAGTTAGCCGCCTCTGCGTTTATTCTAGCTACATCGATAGCACCCTGAGAACTAATATACTCTCGCTGTGCTTTCTTATCAAAAGCAATAGCGAGTTTAGCTTCCATAGGAAGATCGTTATAAGCCATTTTAAACTCCTTTAATCTTGATGAATCCATTCATTGATAATGGAAACGCTAGTTCCAGTTTGTTCACTAATCGCGCTACTTGCATTTGCGCTGGTTGAATCACTTCTGTTTTCACTATAGCCAATTTGCCCAGAAGCGGAGATAGAACCGAGGGCAGCTGCACTTATCTGAGATGCGACAGAAGCAACAGCTCTAATAACTTCCTTCTCAATTCCAAAAAGAGTAGATGCGCTTTCTAGAAGAGCACTGGCGTATTGCCAGTCTGCAGTTACTTTTGCTTTCTCTTGTTCTATTTCTGCGACGAGGCCATTATTTATGGCCTCGTACATTACTTTTATTCGCTCTATTTGAGCAAGATACTTCTTAATCCTACTCTCTGTGATGACGCTATTTATCTGTGCGATACCTAAATCCTTTGCTATTACTGTTTTAACCCTTTCCATCTTTGCTGTGAATGTTTCAATAAAGTTCTTTTCCTTCTCCACCTCATGAGACATGATATAGTTTGATAACGTAGAAGCAGCATCTCTTGTTCGAAGAATATTCTCTTGTGTTAAAGTTGCATTGTTTGTAGCTATTTCAAAATCTAACTTTGCAAGTTCACGAAGCTTCTCTCTATTTATCCTATCTACTCTAACTTCATAGTGCCCAGATGGAATCTTCCATCCAACAGCTTCTATCTGCTCGTTAAGATTATTAACGTCTTTTTCAAACAATTCATCAAGCTTATGCTTTGTCCTATTAAATATAGCTTCTTCCATATCCGGAGAAAGAGCAGTTCCACCTTGTTCGAGAGCATTAAGAAATTTTATTTTTACCTCTGTAAGTAGATCGGATGTATATGCGTATTCCCAGTTAGTCCACGTTGTTACGTCAGGATCAGTGACTTTCTGATCTTTTATAGTTACGTCATCTGGTTCGTCAGGAAGTTCAACTTCTTTAAGTACATTTGTTTGTTTTTCATAAGGCATTGTTACTTTTGCAAGAGCATTTTGTATATGTGTTTGAAGATACTCTCCAAGTCCTCCTGCAATAAAATCGTATGCCAAAAGATTTTCAAACGCTTCTGTTGCTCTTTCATAGGTTTCTTTAACATAGTCCTGTGAGATATCCCATCGTCCCTGGACGAGTCCAGCAGCAAGACCTTCAACGACAGGTTCGTATGCATCTCCAGTTCCACCAGTGCCCATTTTAACTCTCCTCTATTTCTTTACTGGTTTCATGAACAGTTGTAAGCCCATAAGCAGCACAATATCCAATACTTTTCATATCACCTGCTTTTTCGTTAACTACATGAGTTGAAGTTATCCACCTAGCTGGATCATCAGGATTTTCCATCGGAAATTTTCTGGACCTAAGCAGTTTATTTTTATATACCATGCCGTATTCTTTGGTACTGGTAGCAGCATTATTATAGCTATAGACATAGACAGGTTCGTCATTGTAATCATAAATGTTCATATCAGGAGCGTAAAAGAAATTTGCTTTAGTAATATTTGGTATTTCTGTAGGACCAGAAGCTGTATCTAACAACGTAAACATTTCGTCATCTATGCAAAGATACAGATTAGATGTACAAATTGATTCATCTCGATTATAACTAGTAAAAGTAGACACACCGTCAATAACTACATTTAATGAAAAACCTGACGACCTTGCAATTACCCAATCTTGAACAGCTACTAATGTGATATTGTGTTTCTTATCCTCAGTTTCACGACTTTTCCAGAGCTTAATTTCCCTAAAACTTCCTGAAGTAACGCTTGCCTCGCTGGACCAGCCAGAGGTGTGTACGTTACCTCAGGTAACTGGACCATTTACTTGATATGTTTCACACCAATATATAAAATATGAACTTCCAGTACGATTTGACGAATAGTAGTATGATTTATTAAACAGCATACTTCCGTTAGGAGTTCTTAATTGTGCATATCCATTATGTGATCCAAAATAATTCCAATAGCCTCTACTCCATGGATTATAAGAGTCACCACATATAATTGAGCCACACAGGAGTGATTCGCCACTTTCACCCGATACAGACTCTTCATTTACCTGTGTACTATCCCCAGCATTTTTATATGAACCATACAAACTAATTAAGTCAAGATTTTCGATTTTAAACTTTATATCTAAACCATGCGTTTTTGCATGAGTGTAATAAACTGTGTCTTTTAGTTCAATGTCTGCTAGTTCGAGAATAATAAGCATATTGTCCCAAGTAGTAAACCTTGGAATACAGACATGTGTTTTATAACTATTTGGTTTACCAACTACTATAGCTGGAATAGGAAAAAGATATTTATGTCGATTAACTATGCTTCTTCTTTTTCCCTTTTTCTGCGATTGCCCTGTTATTGTAACAGTCTCGCTTCCATAGATGTCTTGGTAAATAAGACGACTTCCATCTTTTAAGACAGTTTCTTTTCGAAATACAGGAGAGTTTTGCCTATTATCCATCCGAGCTCTCTGAGTAAACAGTTTTCCGTCATGCTCGTGGGAACTAGCTACATCTGTATCACCTTCTAAGATAAATTTTGTAAATAACTTCGTTTCTTTCCCTGGTGTTTCAATCCAGAAGTCCTTATGAATTCGATTAGATTTCATTTCCCTGTCTCCACGACTGTAGTCTCTATACGGTCAAGACTAAAATCTTGTCCTTCTGTATTACCAAAGTTTATCTTACAGAAATCTCCCTTTGAATTTTTACTTCCATAAAGAGAAACTTTTCGAACTCCAGTTAGCATAGATGGTTTTGCCATCAGGTTAATGTCAGTAACGTCTCCATCAAAGGAAGTAGAAATACGGACGTAACCATCCGAAGCGCAAAAGATATCAACTTGTCTGAGTTTCTTAGCCGAACTACTACCAAAGTCAGTTACAAATTCTACTTCCGCAGGAATATCTTTCCCTTCATCATTGTCACCTGTATCTACTTCGTAGATTCCATCTACTCCAGCCGCAAGGACTTTCCCTGCGAACTCACAGAAGCTTACAAATGCAAAGTTGTTATACATAGAGATGGCTTTATTTTTCATTCGATAAACTACTGTGAGTTCGCTCATTTGATTAATCTCCTATACGACCAGTCATTCGAAGGTCGGGTTCTATCATCTGAAAGCACTTAAATGGATCGAGAAGCATTCCGCAAGAAGGGCAGAAAGCCTTCTCTTTTTCAAGGAAAATAGTCCACTGTTTGCATATGTCACACTGAATCATACGGTTCATACATTCCTCACGAAACGAGGGTTATAATCTGAGAAGCCTTTCGATATGCTTCCTTCGAGGCCGGAAAAGATATCGTTGCTTTCGACTCCTATAGTCATTCCTTCCATTGCTCCGAGGATACACGCAAGAGCAAGAGAGCCAGAAACACTCGTATCTCCAACAATGCCAGTGCTAGAGAATGTTATTTTATATGTTCCAAGAAGGCTACCAGCATTACTAATGCCATCCTGTGTAAAATCTACATCAAGGAAGTTAAGCGCCATATTCCCGCGAACTTCCATAGATGCAGTCATGAAAAGAAAAGGTTCAATTACGAATTGATCCGGCTTTGGCTTTGCTCCACCAAAGCAAAGAAGGTCAACTTCAAGAAAGTCGATTTCTAAAATACCAGTTTCTGGCGGACCTATCGAAAGATCTGGAACAATCCCAGAAAGAGAAAGGGAGCCAAGTGTATGTACTGTAGCTCCCATAGAAAGGGTTATTGAGACAACGTTTAAAGAAGACTCGTAAAATCCATTTCCAGTAAAAGAGGTATTAAGAAAAGCAAGTTCAGCAGAACAACCAGGAGCAATGGAAAAGGAGATAGCTGGAATGGAAAGGAGAAGGGAACCCGTTTCGGCCATTTCTATCTCCTTTTAAGTTGAAAAGGAAACAAATACATATTGTGTATTTGTGCCTTTTAAACACTCGCAGGAAAGGTAAATGAAGCAGTGTCGATTGTGAGTGTTACGCTGAGAGCTAGAGCGGTGGAAGAGACGTTAAGATTGTAGGATGTTCCAACACCTACGGTTCCTTGAATACGTGGGTAAAGGAAAGGAGTTGTATCTGCTGTTCCAGGATCGGAAGCATTCGCAACCCAACGAAAATAAGTCATAGAACCAGATGGGTTGATAAGGCCAGCACCACTCCAGACTTCTCCAGATACCTTACTTACGACTCCAGCAACCGCATCTCCGAGTTCGAGGCCGTTTGCAAAGGCACCAGCAGCCCAGGCAGCTGAAGAAAGAGTTATCGTAGCAACGATATTTCCAGCAGTAGCAGCATCTGCACTTGCAGGAATAGAACCATTGTAAATGTTGATAACTCCATCCATGAGGATATCACGGAGAGAACCGCCAGAACAGCCGATGACACAACCGGCAGCAGGGAAGACCTCTGTTCCTGCAAGAGTTCCAGTAGCAAAGGAAAGCGTTCCTGCAACAACAGCTGTGAGGGTAACATTGGTAATGTTATTTCCACCAGTCGTTGCATTCTTCGTTGTAATGAGCATGTTTGGGGCAAAGCCAGCAGTGATGAGGCCGTTGCCAGACTCTGTGATAGTATCTGGACTACCTCCATTATCGTAGTAATCGAGTGTAGCTCCAGAGAAAAAAGCCTTTACACGTCCCTGACGTGAAGCAAGGAAGTTTCGAAGACAGGTGCTGTAGTAGAGTGCCATTATTTATATCTCCTAGGAAAACAGCGTTACATGATAGGTGTTATCCCAATAGCCAGCAGAACCGTGTGTTACCTTGGGAATTTTAAAACGATATTCTGTCAACATGGAAGTATTCCCATTCGAATCACCAAGACAAATTCCTTTGTGAGAAGTCCAGAGGATTGCTTTTCCATTTACCTCTGGGCTAAAGTCAGAACCATCTATTACAAGATCGGTTCCGATTACAGGGTGACTGAACTTCTCTTCTAACTCTACCGGCTTAAGCGAATCAAATGTATCTCCTTTGCAGAAGTAGACTTTCTGCGCTGTTCCGACATAGATTCCATTATCCACAGAGCGAAGAAAACGAATTCTTCCATCAAAGGAGTGAGAATCAAGAAGGCTAAAGAAAGAGAAGAAAAAAAGAACAGAAGCGTAGACTGTGTTATCTACTGCTACAAGCACACGACCATTATAGAAATCAAGGCGTGTGCCAACTGGAGGGTCACTAAAAGTTGCAAAACTCTCTCCAGGTGAATTAGGTGGTCTTGTTTTTCCATTTGGGCGTCTCCACTGAAGTTCTTCGCCATCTACAATAACACCATTCCTAGTACCATTACAATGAAAAACAGTTTTATTTACTTCAACGTAGCTTAGACGCTTGTTTCTATCCGTTGATGCAATGGTCACTACCTGGTTATTAGGGTAAAGAAGATTTAAGTTTTCTCCCTGAACAAAGATAGCGTATGGAAGACCTGGAGAGTAAAAGAGGCTATGCGGAAGCTCAGTTGAGATAAGTCGATTAAATCCCTTTCTTCGAATGATTCGATTCGGCTGAATGATATCTACATTGAGAGCATAAGAAAGTTCAGTTGTCCCCTTTTCCGGATCATAAAAAAGATCGGTGGGGTCAACTGCGTTATTCATTCCAATGAAGTCTTTGAAGGTATTCTTTTTCATTAGACATCCCAGAAAGAGATGATGGAATGCCGACGGTTTTTCCCAAGGAACTCTCGGTATTCCTGAAGACCTTTTTCAAAGTGATATTCGTTTGCATTGGTCTGGATCTTCTCTGTTGCGATGTCTGTTTCGATGAGGTTCCAGATAACGCGAGCGGAGCCATTTACAAGAAGCTTGCGGTGAAGGAAGGAAGGAAAGATAGGAATGTCGCTATCTACGGAAAGAGCCGTTGGATTTGCAGTATAGAGAATGGTTAGTGTTTGAACTGGATTTGGAACATAAGCATACCAGAGAGTAGAACCTTCTAGGGCAACGGATTCAACTGTACCAGAATCGCCCCAGGCAGTTCCATAGAACTCGAAAAGATCATCGAGGTTCCTGTAGATGGTGACTGCTTCGTCTGAGTTAGACGCATTTCGAACTCTTCGAAGAAGACCGGAAAAACCACTTGAAACAGCAGAAAGAGAAACATACTGCGTTGAAAGAACGGTTTGAACTGTGGTGATTCGCTTAAGTTCTGGGATGAGAAGTTTTGCACATACCTCTCTTTGAACATCGTTAATAACATTGTTATAATCCAGATCCGAGAAACTCGGTTCTGGTGCGAGATTCTTGAGTTCATCTCGGATCTCTTCGAAGGTCATTTAGATTCCTTCTTTCCCTTTGGAACAAGGAAGGTAAGTACTCCAGCCACGTACTGCCCGAGGAGAAACCTAGCCGTTTCACGGAATTCTGTTACGAAGTAACTGATTCCAGAGAAAGCCAGGATTATACATCCAAGGATGCCGAGTAGTACGTGGCTTTCGTACTTCATGGAAGGTCCTTTCATTTAGGGCAAATGCACATTGTGTATTTGTCTAGAATCCCGGAACATCGTACACGAGCATATGGAAACGGCCCGTTCCAGCTGCGATAGTTCCAACATTCGAGATGGTTGCATAGACAACGGGGACAGTGGTTGCAGCGCCGAGAATTTTAAACGGGGCTGCCCAGCTTCCAGCGATCATGGCAACGAGCCAGTCGCTGGCGTTGCCGGTTGTGGAACCGTACCAACCGGCAGTGCCGACGGTGATGTCGCCTTGTTTGATGTATTCATCCAAGTCTACGACGGTGATATCACCACCTGTGGTAATGTCGTCAGTAGCGATGGTTCCCGTACCAACATCAATTAAGGTGTTGACAGTGAAAGCAGTGATTACCTGGAAGACAGCCATCTGAACAAGGATATGCTTGACAGTAGGGAAAGAAAAAAGAAGAGCACCTTTGTCTTCGGAGTCAATTCCGTTGATAACTCCGGAAGAGATCCAATAGGGATTCGGCCAGACATGATTCCGAAGATCGTTTCTGCGGTAATCGATTGCAGTGATTGTGGCCATTTAAAACTCCTTTAGGGAAGTTCAAGGATTCGCATGTGAACAACGCCAGTTCCAGCAACGATGGTATCGCCAGCGTTGGCAATGGTAGCATAAACTACAGGGACGGTGGTTGCAGCTCCTGTAAGAAGGAACGGAGCAGCCCAACTTCCTGCAATAGCTGCGGTGAGCCAATCGGATGTATTTCCGGTTGTTGAGCCGTAGCGTGCAGGAGTTGCGATAGTGATATCACCTTGCTTGATGTATTCATCAGCATCTACAATGGTGATATTACCATCTGTGGTTACGGCATCAGTGGCGATGGTACCAGAACCAATATCGATAACGGTTCCAGTTGTAAAGGCTACAAGAACCTGAAAGTACACATTCAGGATCAGGTAGTTCTTTACCCGAGGGAAGGAAAAGCAAAGAGCTCCTCTGTCCTCTACTACCGAGCCCACAACGGTCTGACTCTTGAGCCAATAGGGAACAGCGGCCTTGGTCCTCTGCGTGTCTGTTCGACGATAGTCAGTGCATACTATAGTGGCCATACTCTCCCCTAGTGGATGATAATATAGGGAACGAAGATGAAGAAATCACCAGCGGCTCCGCCGGTTACGGTGGTTACGGTGATGATGGCAGAGTCAGTATAGGCGTGGAAGCCAACCCCGCTAAATTTGTTTCCAATTACTTCAGCATCCGCAGTAACTGTGTCGAAGAAGAAATCAGCAGAGGAGCCGCCGGAGTAACTACTATAACCAACAGTGATCGTTCCAGCAGCGCCAAACGCAGTGATGATGTTAAGGTGAACTCCAAGGACCAAGGCAAAACGAGGAACGCGAATAGCGTTATAGGTAGCTGCAGTAGGAGAATCGAATAGCCTCGATCTTGCGACTCTGAAATTATCAGAGCTGTAGTTGCTATAGAAGTCAGTAGCCATCAGGTCCTCCTAGATTAGACCAGCCGGACGCCGTAGGTGGAACCGACAACACAACCATAGTCCTTTGTGGCTCCAGAAAGGGTGAATTGGGTTTTCTTTACTCCAAAGATACCACCACCACGAATCATAACGTAGCGTTTAGCATCCTTCTCGTAAGGAACAAAGGACATGACAGAGGATTTGGATTCACCAGCCCCGCCCCAGGCCCAACAAGCGCTCTGTGCGCCCAGGAGAAGATTGCGGTAGATACCGCCAGAACCAACGGTGAGGACTTTGGGAATGCGTTCGCTGCGGGAAACCAGAAGACCGTTGTATTCGAAGTCTACGTTGGGCATCTGGAGTTTGTTCGCCCGGAGAAGCATATCTCCCCACTGGCCGGTGTTGGTATTCTGCCGAAGAGCATCGAAGACAAAGGTGTGCAGGATAATGCGGTAGTAGTTCTTTCCGCCTCGCTTTATCGGACGAATCTTAAAAGAATCGTTCAGAGGCATTTCTGCCCGCTGCTTCATGCGATCAAGGAAGGTAAGGTCCATGACATCGCCGGAACCGAGGGCAAGTTCTGCAGTAGCAACGGCAGTAGAGTCAGCTTGGTTAATGGCCATATGATGGTCTGTATCGGGCTCATTAATCGAGTTTCCAAAGACCTTCCCTGCAATACGGAAAGCAGAATTCCCTGCCAAAGTATTAATAACGAGCATGGAAAGCTTTTCGACCCACCAGTCCTGAAGACCACTCTTCCCTTCATTCATAAGATCCCAAGGGATTCTCTGTTCCTCCATCTTTCCGCCAGTATCCACAGCGTGGTTGAGCTCTTCAATAGTCATGTTGAAGTTCTTGAAAACGAGCTTTTCCTCGTTTCCTTCTACGGTATCGGTACCGACGATACCTTCGCCAGTAAGAGGGAGGCGGATTCCAAAAGTAATGTTGTCGCCTTCTCCCTTACCGAGTTCGGTTTTAATCTGAACAATGGAATCGCTTCCAGTTCCAACAAGATCGTTGAATTCAACTGCAGGGAGGATAACAGCAAAAAGATCTTTTGCCCATCTCTTTCGAGTAAGGGCATCGTTTGTAAGAAATTGGGTTTTAGGAGCCATTTTGTTTTATCCTTATCTAGGCCAACTGGCCATTCAGATACATGTTCCGGATGTTTTCAGGGACTTTTATAAAGTCCAGTTCATCCATAAGGTCAAGTTGCGAAGCACTAAAGCCAGATGTTCCAACGGCTGATGAGCCAATAGGAACGACGGAAGGAGGAGCGGATGTAGGCTTGGGAGCCTCGAGAGATTTGGGTTCCTTTGGAACCACTGGAGCTTTCCTATAAGCAGGATGATTTGCTTTAATAGTGTTGTACATCCACTTATAGGGATTGTCCAAAGACCAAATCGCCTTTTCCACCTTCAGTGCAGTTACGACCGGGTCGAGGTTTTCATCTGCTGCAATAGAACTTGCCATTGCATCAACCAGGTCGTTTAGGTTGCTTCTACTGCAAACTGCCTTTACATCAGAGTAGGCGGGGTTAAAGGACATGCTCTCTACGAGAGTCTGGAGTTGGCTTCCTATGGAAGCGCCAAGGTCAGCAAGTTCACTCTGGAGTTCTTCGAATTCAGAAAGCTTTGTTTCAGGAAGTTTTACCTCTTCGAGTTTTACACCTTGCAGAGTAGGCTGGCCAAAGTTAACAAGGTCGTCAGATTCGGAAGAGCGAACGGTGGATTGAGCTACCTGGACTGTCTGACCAGCGACTTGTTTCGTAACTTCCCTGATAGCTTTAAGTTCTTCGTCCTGTCGCTGCGTACGAGCATTTGCAAGGGCAAGATCGTGGCGGAGTTGCCTGAGTGTCTGAAGAATCTCGTGACGATCGTTGGGTTCAGAAGCAGGGACGGATGTTTTCACTTCCGGAACTGTAGGTTCACCAGAAGTACCTACAGGAGGAATCGGCTGAGTAGCCCCGGCGCTGTCAGACGAAACTGTAGGTACTTCTGGCTTTACTTCTGGAATAACTTCACTATACGGAGTTGTATCTCCTGCAACATCAGGAGCATCCAAATCAGCAAATGGGTTTATAGATTCGTTTTCTGCGGATATAACTGGTGCGTCAGTAGCCATTTGTTATTTCCTTTTACCTGTAGAAGGAGGGGAAGAAGGCTGTGGATTTTCCTTAGCTACCTTTATCTTTGCCATTTCAATTTTCTCTTTTGATTTAAGCTCTTCCTGTTTCAGAGCAAGTTCAGCTTTCTTTAACTCTATTTCTTCTTTTTTGAGCTTGAGTTCGGCTTTTTTGATTTCTGTTTCTGCTTTAACTCGCTCAGATTCGGCAAGTTGCTGTTCTTGCTGGATTTGCTGGGTGGCTTCATATGCTTGCCTCACTCTTTGTTTTATAGAAAAGGGAACATCGCTATACTCTAAGATGATATCTGGAGGAATAGAACCAGGATTGTTGTGATTTACATCCGTTAAAATCTGCGCAGTGGTCATGCGCATTGTTGCAGTTTCTGCAGTGTCTTCCACCTCAAGGTCGAACTGCATTGCGGAGATATCGTTAAAGCCCTGGACTTGGCGATTTGTTTGAGTGTTGATTTCGATAAGAGAAGCGCCGCTTTCTCCTTCAATTCGGATGACCTCAGGGAGGGTAACGTATTGTTGTATAAGGGACATAAGAATCTTTGTTGCTTGATGACGACTGGACTGGAAATTCGAAAAAAGGAGATAAAGAACAGCTATTCCAGTTTCCTGCCGCATACGTTCCGTGACCCCGGCTTCGCGGCCAGTTTTCTGAATCCCCATAAGGGGATCTTGGATTCCAGAAGCATCTTTCATTGCCTGTCTGTAGATTAGGTTTAACTCTCCATAGATGGGAGAGATTTGTGGCTGAGTTTCAAAGCGATAACGATCTATGGAACCCTTGGAAAGTTCGAGGTGGAAGTTTGGTTCAGAGGAGTGTTCTTCATATTCTTCTATGTTGAGGATGGCTCCAGCTTCATGAACTAGGATTCCTTTTGGAAGTGTCTGAAGAAGGTGATCGAGTTGCCGACGCATTGTGTTAATGCAACGCTGGCTGTCTTTCATCATAGTAACAGCAGAGAACCAAGCGTTTGTATCTTCGTTTCTATAGGCGCCGAATTCAACACAGGGGAAAGAAGGCCAATTGAGTTGACTTTTCCCTTCTTCAATTATTTGCATTCCAGAAAAGATAGTATAGTAAGGGACTTTTTTAACCCCTTTTGCTTGTTGAATTTGGTCTGGATTAAAGCGAAGTGTCTCTCCAGTGGGAGAAGGAATCCCCTCCGCAAATGCAGAAAGGATTTTTTTGAAATCTCCTGGAGAGGCATCTTCGACTTTTTGTGTCATAGGGTTGATGAAGTAAATAACGGATTCATACTTGTAGTACCATGCTTCTATAATGCGGTAAAGATCGTTGGCTTCATTAAAGAACTGAGGAAGATCAGCATAACGAGCGCCGAATTGCTGGAGGTGAAAGATATCGATGGAGGGAAAGTGGACTTTTAGTTCTTCTTCAGGAAGCCAGTTTTCTATGAAGAGATAGCGAGAGTCGGAAAGATCGTATTCTTTTCTATTCGGATCGCCGAAGTAGTTATATCCACGAACTCTTTGGGCTTTTATTTCCGGTTTAAAGGGATTCGAAGTGTCTACGTGGAAGTGAAGAAGACTTCTTCCGGATTTTACAGTATGCTCAAAGCAATCAAGTTCTTTTCTAGTAAGGGAAAGCTTGTTTCTGTAGTGCTTTAGAACACCGGACATTAATTCAGAAAGGGGTTCATCTTCCCTGGAAACGGGAACGAGGGTAGTATCGTGCTTTCCCTGGGCGGCGAGGCCAATGAGCATATCTATCTTAGGTTTAACTTCATTGAAGACAGAAGTTGGTCTAGATTGAGATTCAAGTTTCTGAATAACGTAGTCATAGTCCTGGTCACCAGCGTAGAACTTGTAGTCTTCCAGGGCAGTTTCTCTCCAGGTTCTCTCTGAAAGAGAATTCTCACTATCCCGAAGTTGCTTTAGGAGCTTCCCGATGCCGGGAGGAATCTCACTCCATGTGTTCTGTAGGTATTCAGATGGCATTTAGGTTACTCCAATAAAAGCATGTGGGATATTGGATAAATACACAATGTGTATTTGTTGGCTAGGAGCACATCCAGCCTCCCCTTCGGGGAGTGTTCTTTTGGAGATCTTTAAAGAACTTCTGTTTCTTTAAGCGCGCCTGGGCAATTTTTTCAAGTTGCTTCGTCCCAAAGCAGCTATATGCAATGGAGCTAAAATATTCTGTAAGGCAAAGGGCGTCGGCGATATTAGGGCTTTCGTGACCACGAGCTTTCATTTCTCTTTTAGACTCTACAAGGATAGTTCCATCTTCTTCACGGAGTTTGTATTTTGGAGTGGAAAGTTCATTTGCAAGTTCATTTCCGAGGTTGATTTTATAACCTCCAGGACCAGGGACTTCGATGTCAGGAAAGGAGTATTCTGCACGGGCACAACGTTCTCGAACCATCCACCAGAGTTCATCACGGAGGCGATGGAAACGTTTTGGTTCCATAGCAGGAGTTGCAACGTTTATTCCAAAAGCGCAGCGTTGCATTTGGGAAGCGCGGTGGATGTTGTCTATGACACCGGCGCCGACACCAATCTCGTCCACGGCCATTCCACTGGCGTCTAAATCGTGGAAAGCTAGGAGGGCACGGTCAGCTATAAACATGGTGTCCATACCAGAGTGCTCTTCCCAAGGGAAGATGCGAAGACCCTTCCTGGGGAGGATAATGGACTTGTCACTTCCAAATCGGGCAACATCAACGCCGAGGTAAAGAGGTTCGTCTTCTGGAATGAAAACTTCGTTTCCAATGCACTGTAGTGCCCAGGAAAGAGAAATGAGAGTATCTTCGCTTTCAAGAGGAGGATCTCCAGCAACGCGAATACGAAAGATGTTTGAATCGATTCCGTATTTGATAGCGAAGTATTCTATCATTTCTTTTGTGACATTTTCGCTTTCGCGGCTGTCCCAGTGAAGCTTAAACCAATTCTTTCTTATTTCAGAATGGTAGTGAGTGTCGTAGAAGTAACCCTGGTTCCGAGTCATGTTTCCTATGAGAAGAACGCGGTTGTCTTCTTGGGTTAAAGCGCCTTCAAGAGGAACGAAGACAGGATCAGGAACACCGGAAGCTTCATCTACTATGATAAGGAGGTGGTCTCCGTGGAAGCCAGCAAGGGTTTCTGCTTGATCCTCAGAGGATGCTTTTACAGAAGTAGAAACAGCCCGAGCCCACCATTCTTCTTTTGACTCTTTGTGAAAGATTTTGTCTTTCTGGATTACAAATTCGTCAGCTAGGATGCTTTTCCTAAGCCACTTTGAGATCTCGCTCCAGAGGATGTCGGAAAGCTGTCTTGCGGTTGGGGCTGTGCAGACTACCTTTGCATACGGGCGTGTTGTAAGGAACCAAAGGATGCACCAAGCAGCCCCGGCATCTTTCCCAGTTCCGTGGCCAGAACGAATGGAGATACGTTTTTCTTTCGCAAAGGAAAGAAGGAGTTCTGTCTGCTGCTTTGAGGGGGTAACTTGGATGCAGTCTTTTACAAAGACAAGAGGGGAAGAGCGCCATTCTTTTAGCTTTTGCAGGGCAACAGACATAGAAAGCTCCTAGTAGCTCCACTTTAGCATGTCAGAACGCTTTCTTCCGTACTTCTTGGAAAAGTCTTCTTCAGAAAGGTCGGACATATCAGACATCATTTCATTCATTGTTCTGAGGGAGAGGCCCTTTCTTGGAGTGGGGCCTGGGTTTGCAGAAGAAGGTCTCTCTCCTCCCTGCATAGCAGAGGAAGCAAGGGAAGAAAGGTCACTTTCCTTGAGAGTAGCGAAATTTTTCTTTTCTCTTGGCATTTTAATAGCTCCGATTTTAGTAAATACACAATGTGTATTTGTTTTTAGAAAGCCGCTCCAAGGGAAACACGTCTCCAGTTAGCATCTGCAATAGTGTTTACAGCGATGCAGATGTAGAGGTAGGAGGTGTCTCGGCGGATTTCATCTTGGGTACCTACGGTACCGTCTACTCCTCCGGAGAGGATAACAGCACCACCGGCCCAACTGGAGTTAGCACAGGCTTCTGCGATGGCGATAGAGTTTCCAGAAACGCCCTTTGTAAGTGCGGTTGCAGTAAAGGTATTCGCGGCGGATTTTACTCCAGTAACTGTTGCATTTGCAGTTGTTCCCGTGGCGTAGTTAGTCCCGGCCCCGGCGCCTGCAGTTACTGCAAGGACAAGGTTATCTATGGAAGCTTCGGCGTTCACGCCGATAAGAACGTCGTTTGCAACAGCAACGTCGATTCCACCATCCATTGTTGTGTCTGCCCAACTTGCATTGCTTGAAGTTTCGGTTGTTACAATGTCGTCCCCGGCGTCGCCTGCGGTGACTGCGGTTGCAGTTAGTGTATCTGCAGCAGTTTTTGCAGCTGAGGCAAGAGTGTTTGCAGTTGTTCCGGTTCCGTAGGTTGTTCCTGCGCCTGCGGCGGCGTTTATTGCAGCAACAAGGTTGTCGATGCAGCCTTCTGCAGTTCCTGCAATAAGAACATCGTTAGCAGCTTCAGCGTCTACGCCACCAGAAAGGGCAGTAGCGCCTCCGGCAAAGGCGGCGTTAGTCATGGTCTCAGAAATGGTAATAACATTTCCGGCATAACCGATTACTTTAGCATTAATAGTAATGTGGCTTACATCATCTTTTGTCGCACTACAAGTTGCATTAACGACAGTTCCGGTCGAATAATGAAGACCTTCTGCTGCACCCCAATGGGTGATTGCTTCTTGAAGGTAGTCAATACATTCAGACACCGAAGCTGAAACCTTGATCTCATCCACAACGGCGTTAAGACCGCCGGACATAGTTCCTGCAGTCCAACTGGCTACGCCAGATAGCTCGGTTGTTGCTATGGAGTTTCCCGCGGTTCCAATGGAAAGAGCAGTGACGTCCATAGTGTCACCAGCTCCAGCGACTGCGGTAACAGTTGGATGGGCGGTTGTTCCAGTTCCATAAGTGGAACCTTCCCCAGCTGCTCCAGTTATTGCAGCGATGAGGTTATCCAGTGTAGCAGAAGCAGAAACTCCGATAAGAACTTGGAATGCGGAAGAAAGGGTTTCTTTGAATGTATAGACAGTTGAACCGATGGTAACGGAATTTCCATCAGTGAAGTTGGTTGAGATGGTAAGAGTAGAAGTGGCTTTTGCTTCGGTGAGATTGGTTTTCCAAGTATACGTACGCCCTGCAATTGTAATAGTCTCTGCGTTTACAGCAACGTCAGAGAAGGTAACTTGTTTCGATGCAGTTGTTCCAGCGCCGATAGCGGAAGTCCAACGGTAGGTTTTTGAACCGAGGACGACGGTTTGCTCCGCAGACGGAAGCCCGGTGAAAGTGAGAACTCCAGTTGCAGCAACAGCAGCACCGATAGCAGTGCGGAAACGATATGTTTTTGCTCCAATGGTAACGGTTTCTTTATCTGTGGGATTCCCAGAAACAGTAAGGATCTTAGAAGCAGCAATGGCGTTTACAGGAGCGGAAGTGGAAAGGGGAAGAGAAAGATAACTACCTGCGGTAGCGTATTGCCCAGAAAGAAGGGAAGTAAACTCAGAAAGAGAAAGAGGACGCTGGACAATGTTTGCTTCAGAGATTGGAGTATTTCCCGTTGTTGTTGTTATGAGGACGTATTCAGTTGGCATTTAAAGTACCTCTTTTAGAAAAAAAACTAAAGGTTAGGAATCCAGTCAGACGGAGAAGCGAGAGGAGATTTTTCCTCTTCTTCTCCTTCAGAGAAGATTTCTTCTTCTATTGGAGTGATTTCAGTAAACTCCGCCTCTTCCGAAGGAAGTGGAGGGAGGATGCCTTTGCAAGCAGCTTCTTCTTTTTCTATTTGAATGAGGTAACCAACAAGACCTTTGAGTTCTTTTGGTTTTCCCTCTAGGGTAAGTTCGTGGTCTTTTAGAATCTTATAGGCTTTAACCAACTCCCCAAGGGGAGCTTCCTGGATTTTCTCTGGCGTTATTGCTTCAAGAACACGGGCTTGAAGTTCAGTTAGTTGGAGACTTTGAATAGCGCGATATTCCATCAAAAGACCCTGTTTCGAACGGATGTCAGACATCCTCTTCGAAAGGGTCTCTGTGGATATTCCAAGTTCAGAAGCCATTTCTTTCTTCGAAAGACCTCTTTCAGAAAGATCATAGAGGACTTCGATGTCTAGGTCTCTTTTAAGAGCCACTGGAGTTTCTTTCAGAAAAAGAAGGGCAGTTTATGCAAGTGCTTGGGAAGGTAAGACAGTAGGTTTTAAGACAAATAAAAGAACATTCAGAAGGGATACAGTTTTCCGAAGGAAATGGAAAGGGAATTGAATGAAGACAACAAAGGTGTTTTCTTTTCTCTTCGTTTGTCTGCATTTTAAAGCCCTCCTTATTTATCATCCCTTTGAATCGAAGGTCCATGGGTATGGAGGAAACGTCTTATGTAAGAAGTTTCTTTCTTAAGAGAATCGCAATCTTCTTGGAGTTGCCTTATCCCATCCAGGGCCTTTGACATTTCTCCAGTTTTATAAATAAAAGTGGAACAAGTTCCAATGTTGGAAAGGACAACGGCAGTTAGGACATAGACAACCCATTTTAAGATTCGAAGAAGCCAGGTGAAATCTGTTTCTCGAAGAAGGAGGCGATCTACAAGATCGGAATGGAATTCGCAGGTTTGACATTTCTGAGGTGGAATAGAGGTTTCTGGTTTTTCCTTTTCCATTTTAACTTCCTCCTTTCTTTTCTTCCTTTATTAAAAAGGGAGTTTTAGAGAGTTGTAAATGGGGTTATGAAGATGGTTGGAAGGAGGTAGATGGGTTGTTGGTGTTGGCAATGGCATTGGCAACGGCAATGGGAATTTAGTGAACCCAGTGAATCCAATAAACCTGGTAACATTTCCATCGAAAACGTAATGAAATCAATGCTTTGCGGAGTTGTTGGTATCGGTACCGGAAACGGCATTGGTAACGGCAACGGCAACTTTCCCCTTAAAATATATTGGGTCCAAGGATCACTCCCTTCTCCCTTCCTTCCAGCCTGTGTATTTGTCGTTCCGGGTCTTCACTCTGTTCACTGCTTTTTCTTTTCTTTATAAATATATATACTATATATATATAATACATAGTAGATACCAGTGTGACAGCTGAATGGGGGGGGGGGCATTTTGGTAAATACACAATGTGTATTTGACGGCTGGGGAAGGGCTCAATATATTTTAGAAGGTTTATTACCGTTACCGTTGCCATTGCCAGTGCCAATACTGTTAAAGTTTTTAACACATGGCTATGTAAAGAGTTGATTTTATTGGGTTTTGGTCCGAAGGACCGTTACCGGAAACTCGTTTCACTCCATTCTTTTTGTTCACCAAATTCCCAATACCGAAAACTCAGTTCACCCATTTGCCCTGTTTTGTCCCCTTTTGTCCCTCCATGTCCCCTAATGTCCAAACACCCTCTTTCCCAAACCCCACTTTCTTTACTTTAAAAAATTCCTCGAGTATCCAAGACGTTCCACTTCACGCTCTCCCAGGGCCGCCTGGGGTACGGGGGGGGGGGGCTTCGCCCCAGTGGTGGCTTCGTTATCTACGTTACCTACGGTAGTCTGCCAAAGTAGCCAAGGGAAAGACATCTGACTATACACATATACAGATATTAACATATCAAGATACTCATGTATACATCTATTCAGCTATCCAACTATCCAACTATCCAACTATCCAACTATCTGAATATCTAGCTATGCCAGTAGATGGATTTGTTCACGCCGGGGGGGGGGGGGGGGGGCATCCGTAGGATGGGCATCCGTAGGATGGGGTGTATGTCCGGCCCGTAGGGCCTTGGAAGGCCCGTGGAACGGGCGTGAAACGGACCAAAGGTCCCATGGATAGACTACCCTACCGGCCTTTGGCCGGTCCGGCCTACAACCGGCCTACGGCCCTTTAAATCACGCCATCCTTCGGATGAAATCCCGCCACAATCCCACCAAATGGCGCATTCCAGACGCCTTTCTGTCGCGAAAACGGCGGTTAAAACCGCTAAATCCCGCCACCTTTCCCGCTGCAACTCCCACAAATCCCGCGCGAAAACGCATGAATGCTATGCATCCCAGCTTGGCACCACCATTGCAATCCTCTTAAAGCAACTCTTCGAGCTGTTCGAAGAACAAGAACAAGAACAAAAGAAAAAGGCTCTTGACTTGACTTGCAGCAAGAAGGTGGTTAAAGTCTACTTAACTTAACACAACAAGTTCTTTGAAAACTTCATAAGACAGCTCTTCCTCCCTTAGAGAGAATCTGTAGCTACCTCCTCGGATGCTTCTACACCGCTTCGGAGAGGAGACTATAGTAGGCACATCGTTGAAAGCCCTGGGGGACTGGAGGAGAGGAAGAGGCGGCAAAGGGCTTGGAAGAGAAGCATCCGGGTTTGGTGCGATGGACCGGAGAGTGCTCTCTAGGTCGAAAGAACCGCCATGGGAATGGTTGTTGGTATTG
>Ga0074198_1000396_pt1 | contig 48439 bp, 46 predicted proteins | sample EPASupsiteSAE323_FD_64527 | JGI IMG/M metagenome (GOLD analysis project Ga0074198, IMG submission 64527) | Bioremediated contaminated groundwater from EPA Superfund site, New Mexico - Sample SAE3-23 | ecosystem: Environmental > Aquatic > Deep subsurface > Groundwater > Contaminated ... | reverse complement strand
GACGTTATTGCTCATTATTAAAAGATCTTTCGGTGAAAATTGATTTTTTGAACAAAACTGGCGATATTTATTGAGATAATATAGGGAGGTTAAAGAGAGCGCTCAGACCCCCTGAATAGTTACCTGTTTTTTAGAATTATCGTGCCGGATAATAATTGTATTCAATCGGTCCGTTATATCAAAATCCAGGTAATTCTACTTCTCGTACGTTAATAAAGATTAATCCTGGTCATTATTAGGTATAAATTTGAACTAATTCTCCAATTACTTGAACAATACTGGATTTGCCGGTCTGGATCATAATCATCGTGTTGTCATCACCTAATTGATTCTTATCAAAACCGAACATAATTTCGAACGCTTTTGAAATTCGGTTTTTAGTTATAATTGCAACAAAGGGTATTGTAGAATTGACCGCGATCATAGGTAGCTCGGACAAATCTACTCTTGGCCATCCCCGGATTTATTGCTCCTCATCTATCCTAAGACAAAACACAGCCGTGGCTTATCAGAATTATCATTTTATCACGTACTGGATTGGCTTATGAAAAATCTCCTAACCCATCGGCATTATAAGAATAACTCTCTCATTACATCCCGAAATCCTTCTGGCCGTTCGGACTCACCATCCGGAACCAGGCACCGGTAATGTATATCAGGCTCATAAATCACGGACGGATTTGTGATATAATTCAGAAGAAAAATTATTGAGCCTTATTTTGATGAAAACCTACAACAATAGTTCCAGAGGGACACTATTTGATACTCTCTCTTTCCTCAACTCAAATTGTACATTGTCGGATAATGTGAAAAAAACCTGATATATCACACAGGTAGTGACCAGATCTCTGATAAATTTTAGGAAAAACGTTATTCTGGATTAAAATACATCCTGGTTAATTATACTGATTGGTTAATCATTATCAGGCATGGTGAGTCGGAAGGAAACCATGGCAGAGAATCAACGGTTGACAGAGTCAATGTTTAAGTAAGACTATTTGAATGTATTAGTATGGGTAAGGTTCTTGTATACATTGCATCCAGTCTGGATGGATTTATTGCACGACGTGATGATGATATATCCTGGCTGGATAGGTTTTCTATAGATTCTGTTGATTATGGTTTTACAGAGTTTATGAAAAATGTCGGTACCGCAATCATGGGGGCACGGACCTATGAACAATCTCTTCTTCACCCTGAGCGGTTACTCGCCTCGGTTAAGAATTACATCATCACTCGAAGAATCCTACCGGTGATTCCAGGTATCGATACTGTTTTCTGGCATGATTCACTTCCGGACCTCGTTAATACCATTAAAAAAGAATCAAACATGAATATATTCATTATCGGAGGCGGGCAGATAATCTCTCGATTTATTGATGAAGGACTGGTAGACGAAATACGGCAATTTATCATTCCGGTGATTCTGCATGACGGCATTCCGCTTTATAGTAAGCTCACAAGAGAGATCTACCTGGACCTCATCGACACTGTAAAGTACCAGACCGGTATTGTTGAACTCCGGTATTCTCTGAACAAGGAACAAAATCAGTAGTCTGAATGGTATGTCATTATGCAATCAATAGTGAAGATGGACAAAACCGATAGAAAAAAATATGAATTTAATAAAAAAATTCCCTTTACGTCTCTTAATATTAACACAAACATGGGCCTATATTCGGGTTTATACTGAGTTAATTCCAAATGAAGTTCGAACATAGGTAATTCCAAGATTTTCTAACATTCCCTGTAAAATTTCAGGGATGTAGGAAATGAATTGTACCGGGTTTATGTTACTATAAGCTGGATTTTCCATTCACCAGGTTTGAGTGCATTCATCCCTTCATCGGCCAGTTTTTGTTCTTTGGGTGCGTCGCCGGACAAGATGATCCGGGTTCTCCATCATGTTGTACATCATGTTAATGAACTCGTCGGCAAATCGCTCTTTCGAAAAACCACGTGCCTCTAGACGCTTCATATCCCAGGGGTTCAGGTTGTTTACACTGTTTGAAAATGTTGAGAGAAGGACAGAAAGAACAACCGGATCAACGTCAAATCGTATTGTCCCGTCTTCGAGCCCGGCCTGGATTGCATCATCGTTCAGCTTGGAGATTTCCTGTAAAACCCGGTGAACTGAGCAGAGTGCTTCGCTTCTTTCCGGATCAAGGTTATCAAATCTGCCGGACCGAAACGTATTGAGTACCCTGTCGTAATCGGGGAAGGTTGAGACGAAGGTATGAAAAGACATCCCGATCGCAGCGAGCTTGTCAAGGCCATTATCCGCATCGTTCACTGCGTCATGCATCATATCTGCAAGAATCCTATAACCCCGTTCCACGATGGAAAGATAGAGGGATTCCTTATCCTGGAAATAGAGATAGATCGTGGGCTTTGAGAGTTCGGTCTCCTCTGCAATATCGTCCATGGATACGGCATCAAATGATCGGGCAAAGAAGAGTCTCTCAGCCGCATTGAAGATTGCCTTTTTACGCTCCTTCTTCTCACGCACTTTTCGTTCGCTGATTCCCATCCGCACCCCTAAAGGGATCTATTCCTAATGATCAGTGTGTTATAATCAGTTATAGATTTCAGTTTATTATTTAGAGCCCGAAACCTTCATTGTCTTTCCACATCCGATCAGTTTTCGTTCCCCAACCGTTCGCATAGCCAGGCACAAGCATGTTTCATGTGTATCATGTATTGATCACGGGTGAGCAGGTCGCGACTGATCGCATCGAGGGTTGTACCTGCAATAGTCCCGGTCATGGCTAGTTCATGGCCTGCCTGCCTGGAAGCACCGATGACTTCGTCAACGGCGAGACCCATCTCCCTGGCCTGCTTCAGGAACAAACCATGCGGACGAAGTAATCCGCCAACAAATTCTGCGTTTAGGTTTCTGGCAATTGCTTTCATATGGGCGATGGCAGGATCGAAGTTGTCCTTCTCCCACAAACCGCAATTGGAGACAAAGACTAGTTTGCGGACCTTTGTATCACGTGGAACATGTCGGCAATGATCCTCATGGACCTCGATTTCCATTTTTACGAGTGGGACGAGCCGGTCGATGACCATCTTCATAGGACCTGTGACGTCATCTGCATAGATTGGTGAGGCAAAGACAAGTACATCGGCATCCCTGGCTTTTGGCACCAGCCAGTCCATGTCGTCCGATTGTATGCATCGGCCGGATTTCCGGCAGAAACAAACGATATCACCCCGACTAGGGTTGACCTTGAGATTTACGGTATTAATAATCTCGACTTCGGCTCCTTCTTCCTTCATCCCTTCAAGAAAAAACTCTACATTTGATTCTTCACTTCTCCTAACCATTACCGGAGGTGAAATGACGATACTTAAAAACATTACTCCGGTATCAATTGGCCCTCCATTTAGAGGAGCATATTGGATCCCATTTGAAACTACCGGACCTTATACTCACCATTTCCTTTCCCAGATAACCATAGACAATCATACAACGGTTCCTCAGAGATTTGCACAGGATTGGTTGATGATGGATGACAATGGAAGCTTATTTGTAGGGGATAGAAGTAAAAACGAGAACTGGGTTGGATACGGTAAGGAATTAATAGCAGTAACAAATGGAACGATTGCCGGTATTCAAGACAATATTATTGATAATAATCCGGTTGGATCAATACCACCTCTCCAGGTATCCAACCTTACAGGTAATTATGTTATTCTTGATATGGGAAACGGTTTATTCGCTTGTTATGCACATATGATTCCTGGAAAGGTTAAGGTAAAAACGGGTGATACTGTTCAGAAAGGTGACATTTTAGGTTACCTTGGCAATTCGGGGAATTCAGATGCACCCCATCTGCATTTTCAGATCGTAAATGGCCCGGATTTTTTAGGGTATGAAGGAATGCCCTTTACCATTGATTCATTTTCCACGATTGAATCATGTACTGATGGTCAGGATTGTGATCCCATTACCCATACAAGACTATTATCTCATGTCAATGAACTTGTAGAGAGTGGAACAGTAGCAATATTTCCAGACAACTTATAAAAAATGCAGGAAAAAAGAGATGGTATTTTTTATGATGAGTTTGTAACTGCATTTTTGCAGTTTTCTCCTAACCTATAAAAATTTTATATGACAGGGTAAAGGACCATAGGAATGAAAATTTCTCAAAAAGTGTACGTGAATACTTTCTTTTCTTTTCATATTTTGGAATTCTTCTTCCAGGGCTTTTTTAATATCATTTTCTGAAAGATGCATGTCCTCTCTCATTGTATCTTTTAAGGCATTTAACCATAATATATCTAATTTTGCACAAATATTAGCACAATTATTAGTAGATTGTTCATGTCCACAGATCCTGCAAGGAAAATTATTCTGAATATAATGATTATTTGGCATATTTTATATTAAATCCGCTTTTAAATATAAATAATCAATACAATATTTAATTACACATAAATCGGGTATGTTGCATCATTCCGGGTTTGGATACATGATAAAGTTCTTACCTTAATCATTCTTTGCCAAGCAAAAAACAATCCCGATGTAGAATATTGTTAATGTGCATGTATCCTGTAATATCTTTTCACGATCCGGATGTTCCAGGATAACCACATCAAGTCTGTAAAATTTTCAGATTCACCTTGGAGTCATGCCGGTGCAGATCTGAAAACCTGCATGGTTTATCATAGATTATACAAGGGTATTAACTTGGTTTCATGCTATTATCCTGATCAGGAATAAAAACATAACATCAGGTAATCTAATATCTCTTTTTGTTTCATATCGAGAATTAAGTTTAAGAATACCTTGATGAATGAGAAATCCATGAAGATCTCCTTCAGAAGAATGCAGAAGATAACAAATCCAAAGCGAATTTCCCTATATTAACAACGTTTCATGGTTAGTCAGCAATCGTTACATTTATTCAATATATGGATTTTTCCTGGCGCGTGGGGAATATTACTTGTATAGATACTTTTAATTATCGAGTTTTCGCCACAGATTACGAGTATTTTAACATATATCTTCACGAAATAGTGTATCTGATTAAACCGCGAGACACAGACAAATTGAAATTTGAAGAAGGCTATGCCGATTACTTAAAATTTGTTCAGAGTAAAATGATTTCCTGCTGGTCCAACCACTTTTTACAAAGATACAATTTTATTTCAAGATGTGGTCGAAGAACAAGTTAAACATTATACTGAACATGTCATTGTTAATAACAAAACCTGATTTAGTGAAAGGAGGAAAAAATTATAATGACTGCACATTGGGGTGATTTTGTAGCAGAGAAAATAAAAATGCATGGAGAGCTTGTCCTTGGAATTGATCCTGTTTTCGAGGATATTCCTGTCGTTTTTAAATATCCTGAGAAAAGTCCTGCCGAAGTACTCGCCGATTATGTTTCGTTTTTATTAGATATATTATCAGACCAAATAGGTCTGGTAAAATTTCAATCTGCTTTTTTTGAAGCTTTCGGTGCAGATGGAATAAAAATTCTTGCAAACGGAATTTATTCAGCAAAACAAAAAGGAATTGGGGTTATTCTGGACGCTAAACGAGGTGATATCGGAAGTACGGCGGCAGCTTACGCTAATTCTTATCTAACACCTAAAAATGCGGGGTCAAATTCTAATCTGGAAGTTGATTGCCTTACTGTTAATCCTTTTTTGGGACCAGATACTTTAACTCCATTTGTTGAATGTTCTATAAAATATGGGAAAGGTCTTTTTATCCTTGTCAAAACTTCAAATCCAGGAGCAGGCTGGCTTCAAGACAAAGTAATTGAAGGAAAATAATTTCTGACAGAATAGCAATGCTTGTTGCAGAATTAGCTCTTAAAACAATAGGAGTATCCGGATTTTCCTGTATAGGGGCCGTCGTTGGAGCCACTTATCCAGAAGACAGTAAAAGGCTTCGAAGTATAATGATAAATTCAATAATCTTGGCTCCAGGGATAGGGGCCCAAGGGGGTAAACAGGAAGATATAAAGGCTCTTCGCAGGCATGGAATATCTGGTGTTTTGGTTCCGGTTTCCCGTGGCATCACAAAAGTTGATGATCTAACGATAACAAGGGAAGATTATGCAGGCCTGATAATGGAAAGAATTCATTATTTTAAAAATTCTCTAATATAAAAATATAACTGTAGTCTTTAATTAACAATTATGATTGGTTTTAAACGAGGGACCAATTTGAATTCTTACATGGTACAACTTTGTAGATTTCATTCACCCTGACCGGAGCTGAAAGGCTGTAGTTAGGAGGTTAGCAGTTTCTGATAGCAGCATGGCAGCCTTCATTTTAATTAATAACCACATTTTGACCAATAATCTATGGTGACGCACATCCTTGAGAAGTCCGGATCAACCTCCCTGGGGTTTCCAAGGTATCAGAGTCATATGAAAAATACTCTAGAATAACGAGGTCAAAAACGTGGGCCATAAATATCAGAGCTCCGATACCGTCAACCCATCATTAATACCTGTCCATAATGTCTTTTTGGCCTAAAATAAATTAATTAAGTAATCCATCTCATTACCGTTCGAGGAGATTCAACTGCACTTATATGGTATCACTAGAACAGAGTGATATACAATGCCCTGTTTGTCCTTGATTCTGTCACCCTCTGATCATATGAGGCTGATGCCATCCGGACTGATAAACATCTGATATCATCGCTGCATTCGTATAAACAAGCACAATATGCTCTTTTTCTATCAGTATGGAAATTAGTTGCTACTTGGCAGGAGCTAAAGTGATCTGTTCTTTATCTGATGGCAATTATATGTTATTTTTAGAAATAAAAGGCAGATTTTCAAATTCTTTTATTATATTTTAAATACTCTTATTATGGTTTTGGTTTCGCAATTTAACGATATAAAACATTTTTTCAAGGGATGGCTATCGATACTAAATATCAGGTGATGGATTATATGCTCTCAATTAAAATCCCCCATTTTAATTGCGTTGGTGAAATCATATAAAACCTCTTAAAGAGTAAGTCATTACGATAAGAAAATTTTTATATATGCATTAATACCCGGTTATAAGGCCCTACATTTTCTTCTGATTAAAGTTTACCTGGTCGATCTAACAAAAATGAGAGCGTTTTAGGAATATTTATTCGATAATAAACTGCCCTTTAATCTGCAATAGGAAGCATATCGTCTTATAACCGCTTTCAGGTATCTTCAGGTTTACTCACATGTCATTATTGGTTAGTGAATTCTGCTTGGTTTGCTTTTTTCGAGATTCAGTTATCCTTTCGTCAGATGAGGCTGATACCACCCGGACCAGAAGTAATGACTGGTGCGATAACCGTTGCTTCAGTACTTAGTAATAGCCCTTTTACCCTTACAAGATGTAAGAATGAATTAGTATAACATAGAGGCCAAAGCAATCTGCCTCTTTTAATGTAGCTGTTCTCCCTAGCTAATATTATCTTTAATTCTATCAGATGTAATTGAACGGTTTTGTTGTCCGGATCATTCATCGGGTCGATTCGGTCAGCATCTCTTCACAGATGATCCTTTTCGGATCTCTGCTTCACGAGACCGGCTCTCTCCTCAATCCGGGTAAACGGTTCGGGGGCAATCTGATATGATAAGTATGCCTGAAACCATCGAATACCATATATTTTTTCTTGGGAACAAAAAATGAGGAGAGTCAATTCGAAGAACAGGTACCATCCGGGGTGATGCAGAACCGACAGATCATCTCGACCAGGCAGGTTGGAATCTTGGAACCCGGTTTAAATATAGAACTACGGAATGGTCCAGGTGTCGCTACCAAAAAATCCGAAGCAATAACCTAAAAGAAAGCAGCCGGAGCAGGTTTCTGAAGTAGTCCCTGGAGAGAGGTAAGTATGATGGATGGTATTCTATTTATGACTCTGGTTTCATTCCGGTTAACAATCATTTCGGCAAGAAAATTGATTATATTTGATTACATAAACCGTTCTTTATTCTCCCAACTCAATGTCTGATAAAGAATCAGGTGAACTCCTTATTCTTTATTAAATCTAAATTCCCCTTTCGGGATAAAAATCTCAAACCTTACACCTTTACCAGGCTCTCCATTCTCTGTTATAGAAATTCCTGTAATTGACAGTATTTCTCTTGATAAGAAAAGACCAAGTCCTGTATTCTTTCCAAATCCCTTGTGAAAGAGTTTTGGTTTCTCACTATCTGAAATTCCTGTTCCGTTGTCCTCATATATTATCACGATTCCATCTTCTTTCTCTGTAATGAAGAGATCTATCTTTGTTACATGTTCACCGTGTCTGATGGAATTATCCATCAGGTTATAAAAGACTTTTTGTATCAGGTTGTCTGAATATATCTCTAATCCGTTAGTATTAATATTTAATTTTATATTTTCCATCTGTTGAAGATTTTTACTTTCAAGAAAAATTATTTTAGATACATTATGCCATCCTGGTTTATTAATCCCAATATTTTCATAATATCTGGTGAACTCTATCTGGTTATGGATTAAATCTGTGATCATTATCTCCTTTTGAAGATATTCGAAAATTTTTGATTCGGTTGTGATCTCTTTTGACAATTCTAGGTAAAGTCTTAAAGCGTTTATCTGGTTTAGTATATCATGTCTTGTGATGGAGGAGAGTATTCTAATCTTTTTATTCGCCTGTTGAAGTGCTTCTTCAGCCAGTTTACGAATCGTGATATCGTAACAGGCGCCAATATAGCCGGAAAATTTATTATTTAGATCATAGAACGGCTTACCATAATCGAGCAACCAGTGATATGTGTGATCATGATGCATAAGTCGGTATTCCATCTCAAATGGCTCATTATTATTGAAATTCTCAAGAAAGATCTTAAAACACCGATCTAAGTCATCAGGATGAACCCCTTCTGCCCAGCCATCACCCATTTCCTGCTCGAGTGTACGACCTGTAAAACTTAACCATTCCTTGTTAAAGTAATCGCATTTCGCTGTTGTATTTGAACGCCATATGGGATTTGGAAACTCATCAAATAATTTCAGGTAATAATCCCGTGATCTTCTGAGTTCTTCTTCCACTTTTTTCCGTTCTCTAGTCTCCTGTTCCAATTGACTGTTGTACTTGGCCTTCTCCTGTAACAATCCTTCAGTTTTTTCTTGAATTGAGGCGGTTTTATATATCAAAGCAATTACAGGGGCTATATTTTTCATTAATCCGGTCAGAAATTCACGTTTTTCATAAAATTTTAAATTCAGTAATACAAGAGTGCCTATTTTTATGTCTTTTGAATATAAGGGGGCTTTAAAACAGTTAATAAATCCTGTATTTGAAAACATCTGTTTTGCATTGGTATCATCGGTTTCCTTATCCCAATAAGTATCAGTTACATTATCTATAGATATTAGAAATGTTTCCAATGCCTGTCTATTGAGATGAAGATTTAGTTTTTCCGGAGAGAAAATATATGAAAAGGACTTTTTTTCTTCATATGGTTTTATAAAAATTGCTGCATCAGACCCGGAAAGCCGGATTGCCTCCTGTAATAAAGTTTTGAGTGCCTGCTGCGGAGAATCAGAACAGGAAATAATTTTACTTAATAAATCAGGAAGAACGTTATTACTCTCTAAAACAAATGTTTGGTACCGGTCCATCTTAGTTTCATTTTATTAATTAATCACTAAGTATTTAAATTGAAGTATAACTGCAGAGAAAACTGAGTAATTATTGATTAATAATAATTTATATGACCAATTAGTTCATGCTACATTATACAAATCAACGGAAAGGTATCGGGATCAGGAGAGATATTATTATCCGGGTTAAAAATTTTAGATATTCCAGTAATTACTATAATTATACCAGGATAAATGAGACGTTACCCTTCTTAAACTTAATAAAGTATAAAATGATCCTTATTATAAATTAATGTAATTAATGCAATAAAAACCAGTATCTGATCCCGATTAAATATATCACACATCAATTGACACATGCGTTACTTCTCGAAAAAGAACCGGATTTATTATATTTTTTTAAATTATTCGCTATTAAATAGTATACGACCTATTTTATGAAATTTAAAAATAAAAAAATAGCGGAAAGCATCTTTGGTATTGTATTCAAATTATTATTATGACAGATTATATTCATGGTTATACAAAAAAGGAGACAAGAAGACTTTCTGATCAGGCAGCCACCCTATCTCATCTTATTCACTGTGATTCATTGTTTCCTGAAGGGAGTTCTATTCTTGAGATCGGATGCGGAACCGGATCACAAACTTTGATTGTTGGATCCATGAATCCCTTATGCAGATTTACATCAATAGATATATCAGAACAATCAATTAAAATTGCAAAGAAGAGGACAGAGGAAGCAGGCCTAAATAATATTACCTTTATAAATACAGATATTAATACTCCTGATCTATTGACTGGTACATTTGATCATGCTTTATTCTGTTTTGTTCTAGAACATCTTGTTGATCCGGTATCTGTAATTCAGAGAGTGTTTCAGATGGTTAAACCTGGCGGTACTATTACTGCCATCGAAGGAGACCATGGTTCAGCCTGTTTTTATCCTGAAACAGAAAAAGCCATGAAAACAATAAATTGTCAGGTTATGTTACAACAAAAAGCAGGTGGGGATGCAAATATTGGGAGAAGATTATATCCGCTCCTTGAATCAGCAGGATTAAAAAATGTGTCTGTTTCACCCAGAATAGTATATGCAGATAATAGCAGGCCAGATCTTGTAGAAGGATTTACAAAAAAAACCTTTATTGCAATGATAGAAGGAGTAAAAGAAAATGCAATATCTCATGGCCTGATTTCAGAAGAAGACTGGGATGAAGGGATAAGAGATCTCTATCTTTCATCTGGTTCATCAGGAACATTTAGTTATACTTTCTATAAAGGAATTGGAGTAGTGCCATGAAATCCTCTCTGATAAAACAATTCATAAATTTAAGATTAATTTAATATTTTGTATGAAATTTAGTTTATTATGAAATAAATTCACATAATAGGTCAAATCGATCCAAAAAATTAATGATCATATGCGGTATATATTATTCATGGATAAGATTGTAACTTTCATTATCTTACTGGTGGTAGCATTGCTACTTATACCGGGGTGTATAGCTGAAGAACAGGTATCAGCAAATGAACCAAAAATTGTAAGCGTTATTGAAACAGTAGCAGTAAATGATTCAGTTGCTTCTAATAACACAATTGTAACGGATTACACCGCAGATGAAAACGTTACCTCTCTTAATGTGACTGTTAATAAAACAATACTTGTTGAGTTACCTGAAAACCCGACAACCGGATATACCTGGAATATAACTCTTACAAATGGATTAGAACTACTGAACGATACATATATTCCGGATAAAACAGCAGAGGGGATGGTAGGTGTAGGTGGTATTCATGAATGGATTATCAAGACTATTGCAACTGGAGACCAGTCTTTTAATGGTATCTATAAACAGGCATGGGAACCTGTAACTGGAAATGAGAGTACCTATACCCTAAATTTACTCGTAGAGTAATTAAATTATTATTTTTTTAATATTTGTTTTTATATATTTTACTACCAATTATTGGAATTATTATTAATTAGATTGAATTTTTGTTTAAGATAAGATTATTTAATGCAAAAATAAGAAAAGGTTGACAAAGGGTTGATGAGAATCATAGGATACATGTCTTAATTTTAAAAGGAAAAATTTATTCATATTTAATGAAAAAAGAGTATTTTTCCTGTTTTATATTATATAAAATATATGGTTTTCTGGCTTTGATATATAAATATTTTCTATATTTTTTGTTAAATATTCATTACATGTCTGACATTGTTCAATGAATGGTTGGTGTACCCGGTAATGCAGTAGCATTTTTATAGATCTTAGTAGCATCATGATCTTTATTTAGAAAATTCCTTTATTTTAATTCTAATCGTTAAAATTTTTATAAAACATCAATTAAGCTTCGCTTAAGGCTTGACACATGAGAAAACAGTCTTATCAAGGTACTTCCTCAATGTTTTTCATACAAAATAATAATATCTATTTAAGTTCAATAATTAATAATTTATTTACATATAGATATCAATATAATATAAAAATATATGAATTCAATGTGTCTTTCTGATAAAATAAGCAGGGAAGAAGGAATAGAAATTTTAACTAATTCCATTATAAGAATTATTAATCTGGCAGTCACTATTGAGAAAATTCCAATTGATATCGGACATGGGGTCAAACTTTCTGCATCAGAGTTTCACATTATTGATACGGCAGGAAAATCTCCGAATGCTAATCTCTCAACAATAGCATCTTTTCTTGGTGTTACAAAAGGAGCCATTTCTCAAATGGTTCAGAAACTGGTAGAGAAAGGATTTTTAAAAAAAATTCAACAGGAAGGAAATAGAAAAAATATTATTTTATCTCTTACAAAAAAGGGAGAAGAAGCCTTATTATTTCATAAAGGTCTTCACCAGCACATAAATGATAAATTCATATCTTCTTTAATTGATATTTCTCCAGATAAAATTTATGAATTAAATGAAGTATTAAAAAAATATGAAATAATGATGGCGGAGAGTATGGTTATCAGGGAAGAGCATATTCGATGTTTTAGGGAACAGATTCTGGATAAAGATAATTCTGAAATAAATGGTCAATAAATAGTATAGGAACTATACTATATTGATGATGAGTAAAGAAAAAATGTTTGAATATCTGATGCAGCCAATTACTGAATCAGATGCTAATGAAATAATAGGGTTGTTTAATTATTACATAGAGAATTCTAATGGAACTTTCCCTGATAAGCCGGTCCCCGTATCTTTTTTTTCATATATATCACAGTTAATTCATACATATCCTACAGTTTCAGTCCGGGATAAATCCGGTTTTTTTATCGGGTTTGGTATGCTTCGTCCTCTAAGTGCATTCCCTGCTTTTAATATCACTACAGTTATATCATATTTTATTCATCCGGATTATACCAATAAAGGTATTGGTAAAGAAATGCTAAAATATCTGGAGAATGAAGCAAAAAGTAAGGGAATTTCTTCTATTTTAGCAGAAATATCTTCATTAAATCCTGGCAGTATTAAATTTCATGAAAAAAATGGTTTTTCACATTGTGGAAGATTCAAAAAAGTCGGTTTAAAAAACGGAAACTTTTTTGATACAATCTGGATGCAGAAGGAAATATAATTTTTTAAAACATATGTAATAACCTGTAATTAATGTAAATTTTCCTGATACTTAAATGTCAGGACATTGGATAGGCATGATTTAATTCATATCTTTTTTTGTAGATTTAATTTTTATTTTTGGAATATTTTTTTTTAATAAGATTTTATATTATTAATAAAATCAAATTCTAATGTATATCATTATATCATTTATTATAAATTATTTACGGTATTAACTATAAAAAAAGAAATGTTTACAATCTACATTAGTGATTATAACGATCAGAACTGAAAGTCAAATTGCCAAAAAAAATTAATGCCTTAGTTGAATACTTCTTTAATTTGTTTATTCAAAAAATTTAATCCTATTATAACTATTTTGATTTTGTGAAATGGCTCTTCATTATCTTCATTCGTCAACAGCCCGACTTTGCCACCAACAAGAAATAAATGTGCTCTTAGTGATGTTTGAATCGACCAAAATGCAAACAAAACTAAGAACCAATTAAATTGAGCCGAATGAAAATATATCCTTCCTTTCGGTATCATATTCCTCGTTGATAAGATATATGAAGTACTGAACATTCGCGATATTTTCGGGAAACACAAGACGTGGGGTATAGATATTAATAATCTGCTTCGAGCCCTCATTAGCTACCAATTGACGGATAACTTCAGCATTAAGAGATCTTACGAGTGGATCCACCGACCTGAAGTGCTTGAGGAATTTTCCCTCCCTTCTTTCAGCGAAAGAAGCCTGTACCGTGTCTTTGAAATACTTGGGGCTAATCGTGATAAAATCAACATAGACTGGACCAGCATTGTCCTTCATGGTAATGAAGCCAGGCTTGGTAAGTATGGATACAGTATGGATCACCGTCCAGATAAAAAACAGATTACCGTTGGTGTTACAGAACTTTCTGGCCTGATAGATATCCAAATTGGGATGACAATCGAACCTGGCAATCTCAATTTTCAGACTCACCTTAAGAAGAAATATTGGGAGTCAAGCAACCGGCTGAGAGAGGGATCTCTGGTTATCTTCGATAAAGGAGCAAACAGTGTTACTAATACCCAGATGATATGGGCAGAAAATCTCCAGTACATCACCGGAAAGAAGCTCAACAAGAGCAATGAAAAGATAATCGCTAAGTTTGAAACCTGTAATCCTCATGTTATTGATGAGGAATCAGGGATTCGTGGGATTAAAATTGATAAGCTGAACAGTATCAATTATCTCGATTTCTAAAAAACAGCAGAAAGAGCAGCTGGAATCGAGAGCCAGAAAATTGTTCAGAAGATAAGAAGCAAAGGTCATCCAGGAGAGTATTGACAGGAGTAAGGCTCTTCCAAAACGATTCATAATAAACAATCTTCTTGTGGATATGGACTACTCCATCCAGACAAAACTGATTGAACTGTCAGAAGATGATGCTGTCAGGCTTCTTTAAGAAAAGTTCATCACGGGGAGATAGGGATTTTTAGCCTGAAATCGAGTAAGAATTTACACTTACAGAAGCCTTTTTATCTATAGGAAAAAGGACTCGATTGAGAAGGTATTCAACTCTCTCAAGAACGAGAACAACCATTGTGTTTCTGGACCGATAACAGCATTTACGGGGCATTAATCATTGTATTTATCGCACGGGTATTTGTTTCATCGATATGATTTGAGATCCAGAATCTCAAGTACATATCAATGAAATTCATCAAAAAGTAAATATCAAATTTGACAATTACAGTTGATTCGTGGATAAGGAAAACAAAAAAGTTCATTCACTCTAATTATTATACCATCAATAAGATGATTATGTAATATATTGGGGAATAACATGACATTTTGATGGAAAATCTTCAACTGTCAAATATTATTTTCCGATGAAATTCAGGAAAAATTTAATCCACGATAGAGAATGCTCTCATAGAACGTCTGAAGTCAAAGTAGCAAATTTAGGATATAAATAAAATGCCGAAGGAACCTAGTTATGTTTGAAAGGCATCTTCTAATTAATAAATAGATTAATACAAATATGGCGTTTTTCCGAACCCATATATATATGATCCTGTTTTTATGTATCTTGTCAGGATTTACACTTGTATCTTTATCATCTGCTGATGATGGACCTACGAATATCGCTATCACAGTGAATAAGACGTGTTCACCATTCATGGTTGATGACCCTGAATTCGATTTTGAATTGAAAAGAACACTTAGCAGTATGTATTCAAAGGGATCAGATCTGGGAGAAGTTATCTCAACCGCTGCACGAATTGATCCACTGACATACGAGAACTGGTATACAGAATGGACAAAAACCGCAGATCACTTTAGAGATGTCGGAGATGAAGCCTACGAAAAAGGGCATCTGGTTTCCGCACATGATGCATGGCTGAGGGCACAAACATACTACCGGACTGCAGAGTTTTTCCTACATAATAATCCGGATGATCCCCGGATTATCAGTTCCTGGCAGAACAGTGTGGATACTTTCAGGGATGCCATGGAATTGGATCCGGTTCATATGGAGATTATAGAAATTCCATATGAGAATACCACTCTGCCCGGATATTTCTATTCTGCAGATGAATCAGGAGAGAAAAAACCACTTCTTATTATTCAGACCGGATATGATGGAACTCAGGAAGAACTTTATTCAAATGCTCTGGAAGGAGTCAGACGAGGGTATAATGTACTTACCTTTGAAGGTCCGGGTCAGGGAGAGGTAATCAGGGTTCAGAAGATTCCATTCAGGTATGACTGGGAATCGGTAGTTACTCCTGTCCTTGATTATGCCTTGCAAAGACCAGATGTAGATCCTGAAAGAGTAGGACTGTGGGGAATCAGTATGGGTGGATATTTCGCACCCCGGGCTGCTGCTTTCGATAACCGCATATCGGCCCTTATTGCAGATTCAGGTATCTATGATATGGCAGCACAGGAAGTTGAAGAGATTAAACAAGGATTTCCTGATCCTCAAAATACAACAAGAGAAGATGTCTTTGAATTCATCAGGGAAAACAAGGATGATATGAACAAGGGGATGTATGCAATGATGAACAATTCAACCAGTATGAATTGGACCATGGCAAATGGCATGTTCGTTTTTGGCGTTGATACTCCGGCAGATGTTATGCTTGCGTATAATGATTATAATCTTCAAGGAATTCTTGAAAAAATCCGGTGTCCTACACTCGTATGTGATGGACAAAGCGATTCAAAAATTGGAAACCAGGCAAAACACTTCTATGATATGCTTACCGGTCCAAAGAAATATCTGCTTTTCACAGACGAGTATTGTACTGGTGAACATTGTCAAATGGGAGCATCAGCAATATCATTCCAGGAAAAATATGATTGGTTGGACGACCAGTTAAACCCATAATTTTTTCGATAGGATTCAAACCTGACTTTACCAGAGAATGTAGGTATGACTCATGAACTTTAGGTCTGGAGAGATGTTCCCGGAGTAGGTCATTGGAAGTAGTGAACGAAATCAGGGCTCATTTCTGCAAGAGTGTAATATGTGCAAAACATCAGAACTCAATGGATGCAGCAACACAATACTCTCTTTACTACTATATAAAAAAGGGATTGAAGATCCGGAGAAGTAAATTGAACGGATCCCTGTTTCACATAGTATCACTTCTGCTTCACTGCTGAACTTATTGGTCGATTATCCATGTTCTTCTACTGGTCAGGTTGGTTACTTTTAGATTGTAAGAGCAATGGATATTCAATCAATAACCGACAAAATACTGTCACTGTATTTACCAGAGATGAAAACGAGATAATTGTAATAATTGAATATGAACCTGATGAGATACATTTTGGATCAGGAAAAAAGAAGAGGTCATTATAAAGTGTGCTATGTGCAAAAGAGGTTAGACAAAGCCCGGTGTAACATCAGTCTTACTAACTCGTGCTGATTTTACTCTTGTTATATGGGATGTGTTCCGGCAGAAATTTGTAAAATCTGTGGATAGGATTATATTTATGCGGAGATTGCAAAGAATCTCTATCATCTGGCGGAGAAGATGTAGGATCAGGGTACGCTTCTTGATGTCCGGAAATACCAATATCAGAATAATCCGATTTGTGTAACTGAAGGAGAATTTTTTTATTATTTTTGACATCAATCACTGATTTTACTAAAAAGTCAGCGATGAGCCTTCGGCTCGCAGATGATAATGAAACACACTGAAAAAAACCTTAAATTGAAGTTTGTTCAGAGTGTTTCATGAGAGATTTAATGTAGAGATATTAGGGATCTTAATAAATTTGAGATTCATTTAATTTTCTCTTAAGATTAATATCGAAATATTTAGGTCTTAATAAATAGATCTCCAAATACGCAATTGTCATAAAGGGATACCAGAGGGGCAATGTTCCTATTTGGACGATAACTACTATGAAATTTGAAGAGTTCAAAGATCAGTTTTTCACAGGAAAAAGCGATGATGAGATTCTAATTGTTGCTGAAGAGGAATTACTGAAATACTATAATAATCAAATCCCGGGAGCATCATATAAAGAGCTAACCCTGAATAGCAAGGGAGGAAATTATGAAAAACTTGAACGTTTTATAATTGAATTATCACTTAGATTTCTAAACAATAATTCATATATTGTTGATTTAGATGGTAATTATGGAGAAGATCTCATTGTTTTTCGAGAGTATTTCTATCGTGTTGTTCAACAATATTCAGAAAATGAAATAATTATAATTGTTAATAAAGTATTATCAGGATTATCCGCATTCAATCCAAAATTGATTCGAGATAATGCTAACATCTTCAGTCCTATACATTATCCCTTTTTTATTTTTCTTTTCTCATACATACTCTCCTGTGGGGATCTTGATATCGTCATGCAGCGGATTTTATCACCAAAATTCTGTGCCTGCATTGATTTCCCAATCCTACAAATTCCTTTATTGCCCCATCAAAAAGAGGCAATTTCTAAGATATCTCCTGATAGTAGTGGAATTATTGCAATGCCACCAGGAAGTGGAAAAAATATCGTTGCATTATCAACTATTGAAAAAGGTTTTTTTAACAAACGAAAACAAGGAGGGGCATTTAAAACACTGATTTTGGTATCATCTCTTTTATTAGTGAATCAATGGCGATTAGATATTATTGATAACTTGGGCCTTATTAGACAAAATCTAAAAAGAACTTCAAATTCAATTGAAGTTCCGCACCTTATAATAATAATTGATTTATATTCAAATCTTCCATTACTCATAAATCCTCAATCTTTTTTTGACCTTTTAATTTGTGATGATATCCATCAATTGGATAAAACAGATTTTCTATTATCTTTTCCAATTCCTAGTACTCAAAAAATTGGGTTTTCTCCAACCATAACATACCAAAAAAATAGTGATGCTGAAGATCCTGTACTCTTCTTTTATCCCCTGTTATCTGCAATACGTGATGGGATTATTCAAAGATTTGAATTGATTCTTTATCCAACATCTCTTAATATTAAAACATCACCCGATTTTTCACTTATTACTCGGGACATTCAAGATACATTCTTTAAGATTAATCAATTCCATCCATTCAATACAATCCCAGAATTTCTTTTCCATATTCGAGATAATGTAATGGAATCTATATTAACCGCCGAATGGAGAGAACTACGAGATAAAATTATTCAAAGAAGACAATTAATTGCAAACGCTTCGAAAATTAATGAACAAATTATTAACCAAATCAAGGTTGGTCTCTCGATTTATAAAGGAATTGCTTATTGTAGCACATCTGATGATTGTAATACCCTATTTTACGAACTCAACCAACCCGAAAATTCATTCATTATCACCAGTAATAGAGATGTTGAAGAAATAGAGAATTCCCTTGAAGAATTCACCAAGTTAAGAAAAGGTTTACTGATATGTCAACAAAATCTAGGTGAAAAATTTCTAAACTTAGGTTTATCAGTAGGATATAATTTTTTAAATTTTGATAAATTATCCGAATGGATAAATAAAGTAGGAAATATTCTCCAAATAAAAGACCATAACACACATGTATTCCATCAAATTTTCTATTTTCCTCATTCTTTTCTAGATATCGATGATTCAATAATCCTCAATCATCAATTATCAATATTCTTTGATTTAACCCTTAATACAGGAAGTATCTTTAGGATAGATACAACAAGTTTAAAGCCTTTTCATGAAATTATTACAAAATCAGAAACATATATTTATGAATATGGAGCCGGGAGAGAGATTCCATTACCTTCAGGAGAAGTAATTGATATTCAATCAATTGTTTCTCAAATAGATCTCCACGTTTCTGAAAAACTCATTCATCTACTTGAATTGGAAGAAACTCCAATCATAGATGAAAAATGGCAATCAATACTCCGAAAAGCCTTCAATTTAAATCAGATCAATATTACAAATCTAAGATGGTTACTATTAGCAGGAAAACGTGATCCTAATAAAATTATCAATTTTTTACCCTCTCAAAAAGGAAATACTGAAATCATAAAGCACATGATGAGTATTGAAGAGAGTATTGAGAATATTGATTATTTATATCAAGAGATAATAGAAAAAATAAATAATTTAACACAAAATTATGAATTATTAACCGATTATATCAAGAATATAAAGAATATCCCCACCGATAGTTCTGAAAAATATTCTGCATTAATAGCAAAGATACACTTGCTAGAAACTCGTAATCAAACGTTTGAGTACGAATTTACTGAAAAAAGTGAAAAATTAGATCATAATATTCAGTTAATTAATGAATCTATCAAAAAATCAGTTATTTATATCAATAATCAAATTGAGACAATCTCACCAATTATTTCTCATAATATTTTAGGTTCTGTATCTGATAAAATAACAGAATTGCATTCGCATATTGATACTCAACTAGTTCAATTTTCTCAACTATTTGAAGAATCTTCAGATAATATCACTAATGCCTTCATTAATTCTATTAATGAACATCATAATTCATCCTTACAACTTTTGTCCATATTAGATGAACAATTGCAAAATATTAATCATCAAACCAATTATATTGAAAAATTCATCCCTCAATTTAAATTGGGAACCTTACTTTATAAAAATAAACAATTTCTAGATGCTAAAAATATTTTTCAAACTCTAATACTCAATTATCCCGACAACCATAAAGCCTGGTACTTATTAGGAATTACAAATGCCAAATTGCAATTGTTCAACGAGGCAGAGAAATGTATGAGAAATGCATTATTATTAGATCCAAATAATGAGGTATATTCTGCAAATCGAAAAACAATTCATGAACTTTTGATAAAAGAAAATGATAACCAGAAAAGTAAAAAGAATGGTCTTAGAAAATTCTGGCACTTAAATAGAAGGAGAGGATAAAAAAATGATAAAAGAACGTGTAAAAAAAAGTGAGATCTTGGATAATAAAGAGATTACAGAAGAATTAGAGAGATGCTTAAAAAATAAAAATATTAAATATATGCTATTGTCTCAAGTAAAAAGTGAATTACTAAAAAATATTAAAATTAAAACCTATCTTAATCTAAACGCTGTAGAAAACCGAGAACTCAAAGATACTTTTGAACCATATTTAGGAGATAATCTAAAAATTAAGAAAAAGACGAAACAAATGAAAATTTCATATTATTTATTAGATGATTCAAAAAAAGATGATTTTAATTCTGTTGCCTTTGAATATATAATGAATAATTTAACTAAAAGTATTCCAACAATAGTAAATCAATGGCCTTTTACAAAAAAGTGGTCATATGAATATATTAATTCACTACTAAATAAAAAGATATTTAAAGTTTTTTTTAATGAAAATGGAACAAGTTTTTTTCTTCCTTTTGATTTATCACTCAAACATCCAATAAAAACTGATGAAGTCGATATATTTAAACAAACATATTTTGAACTTGAAAGTGGTCGTGGTTTTGTAAAAATATTTGAAATTAGAAGAAAAATTGGATGGGATAATAAAACATTTGACGATATTTTAAAGAAACTTCTCAATCAGGAAAAGATCGTTTTAAAAAGAGGAGATCCAACTAAATTATCCTCATCAGAATTGGATGATTCATATGAAGCAAATAATTTCCGATATATCGCATTATCATGGAGAGGTGATTAAATGAGTGAAATTTATGATCTTCTTTATAAAAATAATCCCTTTGTAGAAAGTGTTGCTCGTGAACCCTGGGTAAATGATCTTCCTATTGTAGAATCTATTAATCAAGAAGTGCTTAACAATATACAAAGGATAATTGAGGAAAAAAAGATTTCTCCGAATTCTCCTCTTGCTTTGGTTATTACAGGAGATGTTGGTTTTGGAAAAACTCATTTTATCAAACGAATATTGGATGTCTCTTCTGATAAAAATTCAACCTTATTATTTTCTTACATTAGGCCTATTTTTAGTAAGAAAAATCCAATACATACATTATTAAAGCGAATTACAACAAATCTCTCAAAAAAAATTAAATATTCTAATAATAGAACACAGCTTCATAAAATACTTCACATTATTCTATCAACTCATTATCTAAAATTAGGGAGAGATGTAAGTTTTATAAATAATTTCATGGATATTTCTTCTAATGCCAGCGAAATTCAGGATTTTTATCAAATCAGAGATCAGATCAAGGAAGAAATTTCAGATGAATATACTGAAATAAATCTTAAATTCCTTGATGTTCTCTTTCAATATCCTGAACTTGAGAAAAGAAAAATTGTTATGGAATGGCTAAAGGGTGAGTTCCTAGATGATGAGGATTATCAAAAATTAGGATTAAATAGTCATCGTAAAGAGGATAGTGGATTTTTAGAAGAAGAATCTGCAGATATTCTTATTTCTCTTGGATATTTGTTGAGTAAATACAACATCACTCTATTAGTTTGCTTTGATCAAATAGAAAACCTTGAAAGCGAAGAGCAGATTAAAGCATATAGTATAATTATTGATACATTAGTCAATCACACTCCAGCAATATTTCCAATAACTGTTGTTAGGGATATTTTTTGGGTTGATGAATTTAAACCAAAATTAGATGATAGAATAAAAGATAGACTCGATATTGTTTATAAATTAGATGGTTGTACATTAGATCAATCAAAGGAGATTATTAAATTACGAATTCAGCATGTTTTTCCAGATTGGTCTAATATTTATGAACAATTTATTACTGATGTAATACAAAAAATTCCAAGTATCAGTAATCCTCGAGAAGTAATTTCGATTGCAAGAAATTATATTATTTCACAGCCCAAATTTCCTAATAACTCTTTAATACAACCTTTAGAAATAACTGAATACCTCAAAAAATATTACAAATCTGAACAAGATAAAATACTTGCCAACCTTGATGAATGGCCAGCAGATTCAGATGATTTAAGAGAGGCATTACGATATTATCTCAATAATAGAACTGATGTCATAGAAATTGTAGAAAATCCAGAAAATGGTATTGATTTTGGAAGTATTTCAAATCAAAAAGGTAAATCGGTATTTCTATTTAATACATTCAATCATTGGAAAAAAGTTAATAAAATTATTCAGGATGGAATCAATTATCTCTCAAAAAATCCTGGCGATAATTGCTGGTTAATTATCGATCCTCGATGTAAAATGAAAAGTGGTTGGAAAGTCGCAGGTGAATCTTTAAAAACCTTCAAAGAATTACAAGGAATTGTTCTTGAACCTGATACCTCTAATATTGTTCGATGGTATGCTTTACTCTCGATGATTTTAAAAATAAAAGAAGGATCAATAGAATTTGAGATCTACCAATCATCCAGAACTGTAACTGAAGCAGAATTTAAACAATTTATACAGAATAATAACGCATTTGGTCCTTCTTTATTAGATATCAGTGATATTTCTCCAACTCACTTTGATTGTAAAACTGTAATAGATCACATCATTAATATGATGAAAGATGTACCGATCCCAGTTATTACAACAGATAATATCATTCGTTATCTTTCTGAATTTAATATTACTTTAACAGAGAGTGATATTGTTGAGTGTTCAGGAAAACATGATTCATTACGCATCATTGAAATATATCAGGGCATAGCAATAAGATATCTAAGAAATATGTGATCATGATGCAATCAAGTGTAACTGATCTCCATCTTTGTCAACATTGCCAAAGATTGATGGCATATAATCGTTCTGGTAAAACATTTGCATATATGGTAGGTATCGAAGGAAATGGGGTATTTCCAGGCAAAAAATTCCATGAATTCTTGTCTCGATTTATGAAAGATGCAGCAGGATATGGAGATAAAAAAAATTATAATTCTTTACTTCAAATATTCACTAACAAAAAATCAGATAATACTCAACCCTTTTTTGATTTTATAACTTCAACCTATTATTACCCATTTATTATTGAACATGCCCAAAAAATTACACCAGAACAACTCAATAGTTTAACTGCTGGTGTTGAAAAATGGGTAAATTATTTATTAGGTTTTATCAATCCTATTCTTTCACAAACTGAAGAACCAGAAAATATACTTGCATCAGTGTTTCATAATGCAGAAACCTTAATAAAAAGCCAATATGCATATAACGATAATGAAATTATCACGATAACTGGTAAACCAGATGGTCTTTTATTTGATCCAATTAGTAATGAAGCAATAATATTAGAGTTCAAAGGTCATTTGGCTTCCGATAAAACCCAAGATCTGACACAAGCTGCTCTTTATGCATGGCTTGTAAATACTCATACTGGACTAATTCCCAAAGTTGATATTATTTACCTAGAAGAAGATAAGCCATTAGCACAATATTCCTGGGAATATATCAAACAATTTATCGACCAATTACCGTTTTTATTTGATGCGGCCAGAGAAGTAATCGAAAGCAAAAAACCGTTAAGACACACTTTAAATAGAGAACTTTGCCTTAAATGTCCCTTTAATGATTCTTGTGATGATGATTGGGGAGAAAGATCCTTCCCATTTGTTAGAGACCCTAATAATGAAGTCAAACAATTAGCTCAAGAACTCATTAATGTGTTAGATAAACACGGCCTACCTTCCAAACTTGATGGATACATTAAAGGACCTCAATTCTTCAGAATAAAGATAATCCCTGATTTTACTAAAAAAGTAACTGTGGCAAAGATTATTCGAAAGTCAGATGATCTTCAGGTTGCTCTTAATCTTCCGACAGCACCTATAATTCGGCCTCAAGGTGGACATATTTCAATAGATATACCTCGAAAAAACCGGGATATTATTTCAATAGACTCTTTCATTAACAATGTTGAATATAAATTAGATGATGAAGTGATATTTCCTCTTGGTGTTAACATTAATGGAGAACCATTTTGGGTAAATATTGCAGATCCCACAATGACTTCAATATTAGTAGGGGGTATGTCAGGCAGTGGTAAAAGTGTACTCCTTCGTTCGATACTAGTTTGCCTAGGGCTTATTGCACCAATCAATACAATCAGTTTTACACTTATTGATCCAAAGAGAGTTACATTCACTGATATTATAGATCTTCCCTGTTTGAATGGTCCTGTTTTGATGGACCCCGAAAAAGTTATTCAATCTCTTGAGATGGCTGTTGATGAAATGGAGTCAAGATATCGAGAATTTGAAAAAAACAAAGTGTCAGATATTATCAAATATAATGCTTTGGAAAAAGGCTTTTTTAAAAGAAGAGTTATTATTGTCGATGAATATGCAGATCTTATTCTTGATAAGCAATCAAAAGTCTCTTTAGAGACTGCCATTCAAAGACTTGGACAAAAGGGGAGAGCCGCTGGATTTCATCTGATCCTTGCAACACAACGCCCTGATGCTAAAATTGTTACTGGTGTGATTAAAGCGAATCTTCAATTAAAAGTATGTTTGAAGGTCAACTCTGCTATTAACAGTAAAATCATATTGGATGAAGGTGGGGGAGAATCACTTATGGGATTTGGAGACATGCTTGTTGGAGGAAGTATTGGGGTACAGCGACTACAAGCTCCGTTTGTAAGTGATGATGATATAAATAAATTAAAGGAGAAGTATTCCGGTAATGAATTAATTTAAATCAAGTAATCTAATAACCCCATATTTATTCTCAATATTTTTCCCTCATTGTTCCTCAAAAGTCTTATTTATCTTCATGGAATTATTCCACCATCAATGAGTTCTAGTCAAACCAAAATATTGAATAAACAGTAACTGGAAATGTCCAAGAAAGGTTAGAATAAACACAAATCAGTTTAAGTATCTAATTGGATTTTCATTATCATTCTTTTTTGGTTAAACCCTATCTATAAGAAGAGATAATAATTAAGTATGGACACATTGGTTCAGGTTTATCGTGACGGTGAATGGTTCGTCGCCGTAGATCTTGCAACAGATGTTGCAGATCAGGGAAAAACGAAAGATGAAGCAATATCCAGATTAAAAATCGGACTGAAAGAACATTACGCAGTTCTCCTTGAAATGATTGAAAAAGATCGAACTCTTGAGGTAATAACCGTAGAGGTTCCGAACAGTGACAACTCTTCCAGTCCTCTCATCGCATAAAGTAATCAAAGCACTAAATCGTGCTGGTTTTACTATTAAACGACAATCCGGAAGCCATATTCATTTGTGGCATGATGAACGTAAGACATTAGTAACAGTCCCTAACCATGATGAACTTGCTCCAGGAACATTAATTTCCATTATAAAACAATCAAAAATGGATAGAAAAGAATTCCTCTCTTATCTTGAATAAACCATAAATTTCAATAAAATTTCAACTTGGATGTCAGTTTTTGGAATCTTCAGAGTAATTATTTCCTTACATACAGAATAAAAAAGTATCATTTCACCTCATCCAGGATAAAAATAATCCTGTCAAAATACTCCATGTGCTGGGTTCATGAGATACCATAACTATTATCTACCCAAGGTCCTTATTCACCAACCGGAATAACTCTAACACTACCCTGGAATTCTCGGTATCAAGATATGCACACGGCTCGTCTGCTTAATTTTCGGTTTATTCACGAATGCCCCGGCAATTGAAACCCGTTGCTGTTCTCATCCGGATAATTCATACACCAGATGATCTTTCGCTCCAATTGACCTACTTCCTTAAGGACACTAACACCTGGAGTCCGGTTTTATGTAGATATCATCGAAAGAATCATCATTGTAATTCCTCACCTAAAACCTCTCGATCAGGAGATTCACACTGACCATCACGAACTTTTCCAGGTAATTAAAAAGAAAAAAGAGATGGATAATCAGTTATACGCTTATTTGATAACTTCCGGATGAAGAATGCTCTGAATGTCTTCTTCAGTCAGATCATAGTCGTAGAATTTCTTGTAGAAATCTTTCATCGTTTGATTTATATCAAGCGATGAGAACATGTCTGGATAAAGGGTCTTTGCCAGCCATTGGATCTCTAATGCTTCTTCAGCACCATGCCTGTCCCAAAGGTAGAGTCCTCTTGGATTAGTATATACCCTGTTATTTTTCACAGCTTTCAGATCTTTCCAGAGAGGATTGGATGTAAGATTATTTACATCTGTTACAATATCTCTGGTAGATCCTCCACTTACTATGATTACATCAGGATTCCATTCATGGAGTTGCTCGATTTCAATTGGAGCCATATTCTTTACGCCTTCAGCTGCATTTATTCCTCCGGCAGCATCCACAGCAGATGTAAAAATAGTATTCGGACCAAACGTTCCGTCTACCTTCAGCGGTTCAATACTAGATACATGAACTACCTTAAGTTTTTGATCATCAGGTAACGTTAAAGTCTTTTGAGATATCATATCACGTTTTTCCTGAAGATAATCATTATACTGTTTGGCCTTATCTTTAGCCTCATCTCCAATCAGATCTCCGGTAAAGGAGACAACATCTTTGAGATCATCTAATGTTGTTACGGTGTTAAAGATCACAACCGGAACACCATCACCAGTTAAAGCATCACTGGCCTTAGTTGTCTGTCCTCCGGACATCATCACAACATCAGGATTTAATGAGACAATCTCTTCGATATTAGCAGAGCCGTCGTTTGCAAATGGAGCAGAAATCGTTGCAATTTGAGGGAACAGTTTCTTCAGAAAAGGCAGGGATTGCGCTGTTTCTGTTGTTCCTACTAATTTGTCCGCAGCACCTAACATTAAAATTGTAGGCTGATGTGCCGGCCAATTATCAACAATTCGATCAATATTTGCGGGAATAGTTACCCTATCCCCGATCATGTCAGTAATAGTCCTGGAAGAACCATTTGTAGTAGAAGGAATTGAGGATGAATCTGCACATACAATTCCCACACATAGAAGTAAGAAAATACTTACTCCAATAATTTTGATAATCTTATCGAAACTGGAATTAATCATAACCGAACCTTTCCTGATCTTAATTATTAATCATTTTTTCATGAAAATTAGAAACATTTTTAAAACGAAATTTTAGTGCGATATTATCGGTATTGAATGACCAATTTTATTATCACCCCGAAAATTATTGCTTATTTATGGTGGATTTCATATTCATATAAACATTACTAATTGATATTATGGAGATTGTTAATAGATAAAATTAAATCAAATTAATTTGGCTGGGTAAAAATCTCTGTTCAACCAGATCCAATGCTCTCCTCTTGTTGATGTATAAGCCGGATTCAAATCCCGTGGATAAGTGGTAGTCTCATCATCTCATTCGATACTATCTTCTAAAGGAATTCAGAACTGATTGTTTCATATTTTGAGAAAGGGAAAAAAATGTAAAATCCTCATATATTATTCTATGTACTAAGATAAAAAAAGAGGGTTTTGCACTATTCTCTATAGAGAAAAGTTAAATCAAATCTTGTGGTGGGTTCTCACTATCATACATTTTATTACCGTGAATATATGTTGCCAAAACTTTCGGCGATGTATTTGTAATGGATTCTGAAGGAACAGAGTACAAATCCTGAGCAAAAACCACCATATCTTCATCGTGTCCTTCTGTTAATTTACCAACATCGGTAAACTGAGTGGTACTGCACTTCCGGTTGTCAGACCCTGTATCACCTCTACACGAGAGAGTGGCTGAATAATTGACGGATCTTCACCACCTTTCAGGGAGAGATTCAGGATTACAGTTGAGGGTGACTCAGCTATTGGAGATACCCCGAAGTCTGTGCTGATTCCTACCGGAATCCCGGTATCAATTAATTTTTTCAATTGATAAGCGGTACAATATCTGTCTCCGTAATACATGGTGAGATCACCTTCTACATTCCAGAATGCCGGCTGTACCGTCATTACGACCTTTCCATTGAATTGAGCTATTATTTTTATTTGATCATCGGTTACAAAGGTAAGATGTATCAGGGTATGGGTACTGTTCAGACCATGATTCCCGGCGTTGATCTCTTCCAGGGGTGAGAGAACCGCTTCGATTGCTTCGTCCCCCTGAACATGATAATATACATTCAGTCCAAGTTCATCGGCTCGTTCAATGATTCTGCTGATATTATACTCTTGCCCCTCTGAATCATTCCTGCAAACATAGGAGAGCCCGTGGTACCTTCTTTATTTTCCCAGCTGCTCCATGCCTCACCTCCTGCATAGGCTCCATCAATAAAGATATTCAATCCGACAAATCTGACCATAGGAGTATCATTTCCCAGGTACTGCAATGTATTATTGATCTCATCCAAAGAATACATAGTATACAGGTAATTAACCCTTACAGAGAGGTTTCCTTCATTTTCCATCTTCCTGAGCATGTCTGGTTTGAGCATCCTCCCCCCGGAAAAACCAGACAGGTCATCAATTGAAGTATAACCATACGATGCCCAGGTATCAAAAAATTGTTTTGCTACCGGTTCTATCGTTGCATCAGAGAACTTATCGAAAAGAACATTTCCAACAAGTCTCATGGTAGATTCCCTCAGCATACCGGTTGGTTCACCATCTTCACAGATTATCTCTCCACCCGGAGGAGAAGTCGTGTTTTCAGTGATATTTGCCAGTTTAAGGGCAGATGAATTAAAGATTGCATTATGACCCAGGTGATCTACCATAAATACCGATCTGTTTCCTGTTACTTGATCGAGTTTACTTTTGTCCTGTTGTGACCAGTTGTCATAATTATCAAGAGAAAATCCTTCACCAAACATCGGTTCGTCAGGTGAAAGGTTATCTTTAATGGGTTTGACGATTTCACAGATGGCATCCGCATCGGTTGCCCCATATAGGAAACACCCACTGATGAATCAATATCCCGCTTGTACGAGATGTACGTGACTATCATGAAAACCAGAATAAACGAATGTTCCATTCAGGTCGATTCTGGTCGCATCCGGAACAGCAGCAGGTTTTGTACCCAATGCCTGGACAACTCCATCCTGGACAAGCAGACTGTCCGTTGTTGTGTGCCATCAGCATAAAGGGTCCCATTGTAAAAGATTTTTAATTCATCGTCCTGATTACCGGTTATTGATTCGATAGAAGTTGCACAAGTAATTGATCCAAGTATTATTACCAGTAATATTCCCATAATTAATTAGAACCTACTAATAGGGATCATCTGATTACATTGTAAAGTCGGTCACTATACGTTATGGGATAATTTTTTTAGTGATACTTTCGGGACAATTGTCTCTGAAAAATCCTGAAGTCGGGTAAGTTCTTATGGTTGAGGAGTTGGTTGAAAAACAAGATCAGTTATAATATGATTGGGGTAGATCCATCTTCACCGTTAGGAGTAGGCTGAAAAATAAGATACTTACAATATCCATGACAGGTATACAATAATTCGTACTGTCTGAAATGGAGTGAGAACGAATGGAGCAAGAAATTTAGCGTTAATTGTAGTCATTAAATCTTTTTATCTCCTAAATACTTGTATCGAAAACGATTTATGGTATATTTTTCCAAACCCCTTTAGGAACAGTTATCTCAAAACATGCTCCATTTACCGGATTGCCCGTCTCTTGTATGGTCATACCGGAAATACCTAAGATCTCTCTTATCAAAAAAAGTCCAAGTCCTGAATTCTTTCCATAACCTCGTATGAAGATCTTTTTTTTTTCACTATTAATAATGCCATTACCGTCATCTTCACAAGTTAATATCAGTTGATCCCCGGTAATATTAGCTGAAACCAGAACTTTAGTCAGGTTTGGGCCTCCATAATGTAGTGCATTATCAATAAGATTAAAAAATACCTTTGGTAACATGGGATCAGCATATACCAGTATATTATCCAGATTTAACAGGGATAAAGAAATAAAAGAAAGATCAAGCTCCTTTAATGTCTGTCTTACTGCATCACCAATATTCTGCCATACGGGTTGTTGTTTTCTTAAATCCTGGTATATTCTAGTAAATTCAATCTGATTGCGGATAATTTCTACATTATCTGTTATTATCTGTATGTAGTTCTGTGCTGTATCTGGTGAGTTTATTTCAGTTTTTAATAAGTCAAGGTATCCTTCTAAAACTGTTAACTTGTTTCTGATATCATGATGGGTAATATTAGTCAGCAGGTTTAGTTTTTTATTAGTCTCCAGGAATGTAGATTCAATTTTTTTTCTATCAGTTATATCCTGATTGGCTCCTTGTGTCATTACCACATTCCCGGAAGAATCAAGTTTAACAGTGTATCTTACAATAATGGATCTGATCTCTCCGTCACGCCTGATTATCCGATGTTCTACCTCACTGTAGTAATCAGGATCATGTGTTAAAAGAGCCATCTCTATCTCTTCCCTTACCAGATGAGAATCAGAAGGATGTAGAAATCTGTTGGCATATTCCTCAGATTTTATCAGGTATCCCCCTTCTATTTCAGCCGTTGTCCCGTATAAAGAATAAAAGCGGTCATTAAAAGTAAAAAAATCTGATCTTCTATCATATTCCCATATTGCCATATGGGCGATATCCAGTGCATTATCAAGTTGTTGATGCTTCTCCAGAAGTATTCGGTTCATCTGGATACATTCAACTTCAACTGATACTTTTACTGCAATTATATCCAGAGTTTCTTTAAGTGCAGATAATGGCATAATTGGACTTTTTGAAAGAATAGATAAAATTCCGATAATTTCTCCTTTTGTATTTTTAAGTGGAGTCCCTACATATCCCCTTATATAGAAATCTTTAATTCCTTTATCTTCAGGAAAAAGGCCGGTAACATTATCTGAGAAAATGCAATATCCATTCTTTATTACTGTCTCACTTGGTGTTCCTTTAATACTGTAGGAAAAGTCATGAATCTCCTTTTTATCAAGGAGCATGTAAAGAACTTTTATTGTCTCTTTATCCGGTAAGATCTCGCCGATGATGATACTGTCCGCATGAATCCATGAAATGATTGCATCAGAGACTTCTTTAAGTGCATTAAGGCCGGTTGTCCCAACCATGCTTCTGACGAGCATCTGGTGAGTAGCATTAAGTTCCTTTTGTTCGGTTATATCTTTAAAACTTGTCAGGATGTATGGCTTTCCATTCATATACAGAAAGTTTGAATGAAATAAACAGGTTGTAATCATCCCGCTTTTATTCCTGCATTTCATTTCCAGTCCGTCAACATAACCATGCTTGTTTAAATTAGATTTAAAATGTTCATATTCATTTAAATTAACAAAGATTTGCAGGTCATGAGCAGTTTTTCCGATTATTTCGTTACGACTATAACCGGAACATTTCTGAAACGTATTATTTATATCAACATAAGTACCGGTATGGGCAGAAACCAAAGATAAAGCTAATGGGTTATTCTGAAAGAGTGTGGAAAATTTTTCTTTTGATTCACGGAGAGAATTTTCTGCATGATACTGAAGCGTAATATCCCTGATTGAGATTAATATTACCGGTGCGTTTTTGAAAGTGATCAGTTTTCCTAAACATTCTATCCACTTTTCTTCGTGTTTTAAATTATATGTGTGATACCTGGAAACATATGCCTCAGTACCATTTAAAATCTGATTAAAATAATGAATAAAGTCATCCCTGGAAGAAGGAACAATAATCCTCAAAAAAATTGTTGTTCCAATAATATCCTCAATTGTATAAGTCCCGATTATTTTTAGTGCCACATTATTACAAAAAAGAACTTTTCCAGCGGAATCAAGAATTAGTATTCCTTCAAAGGACTGCTCTACAAGCATCCTGAATTTCTCTTCGCTTTCTCGAAGTGCTGTATTTGCCTTTCGTTCATCGGTTATATCTGTTCCGATGCATATCATACCTGTAATTTTTTCATCTGTATTCAAAAGGGATTTATTCCACCATTTTATCCAAACTCTCTCTCCATTTTTTTTGATATTTTCATTTTCGTTATAGGTATATTTTTCCGGGTCAAGTACAATATTGTCGATTAATTGAACAAGATCACGTCCGGAACCTGATTCTTTTAAAGGGACAATTGTACCTGTAATATTTCTGCCTAGAATCTCTTCGCTTGTATAACCGAAGAAATGCTGTGCATATTCATTAAAAAAAGTAATTTTCCCTTCTTTATCTGTTTTTAGAATAATAGTATTTGCGTTTTCAACAAGTTCGCGATATTTCTCTTCACTTGCTCTGATTGATTCTAATACCTTTTTACGCTCTATTGCTCGTTTTACCTTATGTGATAGTTCAGCAAACTGGGATTTTGGATCTCCCCCTTTCTGTAGATAAAAATCAACACCGTTATTGATTGCTTCAATCAAAACTTCTTCCCGTCCCCTTCCAGTAAACAGGATAAAGGGGAGATTGCCATATTTTTCTCTGATTATCTGTAAAAATTTTATCCCATCAATACCTGGCATCTGGTAATCTGATATTATGGCATCAAAACAGGATGTCCTGATTTTTTCAAGTGCCTCTTGTGCAGATGGTGATATATCAACGGTAAACTCACCCCCTTTTTCAAGAAAAAGTTTTCCAATATCTAAAAGGGCCGTTTCATCATCAACATAAAGAAGCCTGTTCATATAATTTCCTTCGAAACTCTGTTTAGATTTAATTTTATGTATCTGAATTTATTATGATATAATTATCTAAATATTACTATGTGGTTTAATTAAATCCACGTTTCATAAAAAAATCGAACTAACCATAAGTATATTATATCGGTTCGATAGTGTAAATTCTTTAGTAAGTGACTCATTACGCTTTTACTTACGAACTATTCTAAAAAACTATTATCATTAATGATATGGATAAAGGTGGATATTGATTAAACCAACTCGCTAATTTATCACTGGTAGAAGAATCGTTGAAGTTACCGATTTCGGCCAAAAGAGTGACAGTAGTTATCTCTCCTACTCCCGGAACTGTATTGAGAATCTCAAACACTCTAGGATAATGATGAATAGTGTATGATATTACATCATAAATGAGAGTATCAATTCCTTCATCAAGTCGTTTCATCACACGCAAGCAGTGACCAGGTTGCATCAAAGCACTTTGTAAGAGACTTTGTTCAAGTAGCAACAAAATCTCTGATTCTTTAGAATTCGGATTTTGTAATGTTTTTGATTGATGATCACATATAAGGAGTACCTTAAAAATCCCCTTAAGGATCACCCTGCCAGAAACTCCAAAAATATCCGTCAATTTTTTAGGGAAGTGGAAATGTCAAAATTAAGAATACTGTGGATTCTGTTTTGATATCTGTTCTTTTTGCAACGAACATTATTGATATCGAAAAAAATAGCATCTTAATGCTTATTTCAATAAATTTATACTAAATAAAAACTGATATGGGATAATATCCAATCATATTGCCTTATGTGATAGCGTTTTTATTGGATTATCAGTTATTGACGAGGGACAATGCTGGAAGTATATAAAAAAATCGGAAAATTCGATCGATCCTATCTGCCCGAATTGCAGGATAAATTATTTTTTAAAGGTGTTAATGCACGACGGGCAATCTTCAATTATGTTATTCTGTTAACACTGGCAACCATCATCTCAACATATGGAGTTATCTCGGGATCGACTGCAACGGTGATAGGAGCAATGATAATTGCCCCATTAATGACACCTATCATGGCAACAACATTGGCGATAGTTCTTGGTGATAGTAACCGGATATTTTTGTCTCTTGGTACTGTAATCTTAAGTATAATCTATGTCATTTTTCTCTCAATTCTTTTGTCAATATGGGTATCCCCGATTGGGATCGATTTTCAGATGAACCCGGAGATCTTATCCAGAATTTCTCCGGATATATTCGCCCTTTTTGTTGCTCTTGCTTCAGGAGCTGCGGGAGCCTTTACCATCAGCAGGAAGGATATCAGCGATTCGTTGCCCGGGGTGGCTATTGCAATTTCCCTGGTTCCTCCACTTACTGTTGTTGGTATCTCTCTTTCCAAGGCTGAATGGTCAAATGCAACCGGTTCTTTCCTACTTTTTCTGACTAACTTTTTTGCTATCCTTGTTGCAGGAGGTGCGTTACTATGGATAACGGGAGTTAATCCCGGATGGATGGATGAAAAACATTCGAATACCCGTAAAAAGACATTTACCATAGCAGTCCTTTGCACCATAATTATCGCCGTTCCTTTATTTTTTTCAGGTCTGGACACTCTGAACCAGTCAATAAAAACGTATGAAGCATCGGAATTGACAAATGAATGGCTTTCCGGGACATCCTATCGCGTTGATGAATATTCGTTCATAAATCCCAACTTTTCTGTTATCATTTACGGTTCCGGGGATGTTCCTCCAATAAATGATCTGCAAAAAAGTATTGAATCCCTTTTAGGTATTCCGGTGAATATTGAAGTGAGGGTCATTCCTGAAACGATCCTTACTAGTATCCCGGATACCTAATTCTTTACGATCCTTATTTTCCGATTTTTATCCTTGGAAAAGAAGGATATTTTCATGGAATAAACAGACATTCATGACGAAACTCTCCTCGAATTGGCTATCAGAAAGGTAAAGAGGAGAAGCTTAATTTATACTGGTAAAAACAGGAATTAGAATTAACTTGTTTCATATTGTCAACGGCGGTGTAAAATCCCCAATCCGGGCGTTTATTATTCCCCAGTTCTTATAAACCTTTCTATGAATTTTGTAATTTCGCTATGTGGTGGGTGATTTAGTTAAATCTCACCAAACCGTTCTTTTTCTATCTTTCATCCGGTAACTCTCACCTTTGATATTCATGGTTGAACAATGGTGAAGAATTCGATCAAGAATCGCTGCCGCTATCACATGATCCTTGAAAATTTCTCCCCAGTCACCAAAGGATTTATTAGATTTGAATATTGTAGAGGTCCGTTCATACCTTCTCGAAATCAGTTGGAAAAAAGTAATACGTAACAGCAGAGTCGAAGGGCAAATACCCAATCTCATCAATGATAAACAGTTTTGGCTTCGCTAGTTTCTTGAGAAACAGTCATGAACTATCCTGCAGTTCTCACCTGAAACCATGAAAATATCAATGCTTACTGAGAAGATAAGTTAACTGATCCTATTGAATTTTCATAGGAAATCTATCAAGTTGATCCAAGCGATATGCTTCTTTCAGTCTCTCAATCAAAATTGAAGCATTTCATTTTCCTCCGAGTTGAGTATAGGCGACACTTCAGGTGACTGAACTTGGGTGCCGCAATGGGAAATTTATTCCGCCATAAGTGGGGAATTTTTTTCCGTCGAAACTGGGGAAAATTTGACCGCCATTGACAACAGGGCACTGTCACCCATGAAAATAATACCCGGATTAAAAGTGAATGCCTTTTCCAGTGAAAGAATTGTTTCCGGGATAGTTTCCTTATCAGACTCGTTTCCATCATGGGCACGAGCTAATATGGGGATTCCATGCTGGTTTACGACAACGCTCAATACAAACCTCTTTAAGTCCCGTCGTTTGTCTTTTGGATGCCACTTGGTAATTTTTATGCATCCATCTTCGGATTTATTTTCATATTCTCCATGTACGCTAAAATTCGTGGTATCCACATGACCGAACTGAACTCCCTCCTTGTACACCGTAAACATCTGTATGACAAGATCGGTAAACAACCGCGTAGATCCATACGCGTGAATTTGCTCTAATAAACGACTAATAACGGATTCATTTAGATGTTTGGCTGTTATATCTTAACCCAGAAAGCACTTGAGTTCAAGATGCTGACAGTAATCGGGGAAGAGATAAAGACGTTGTTCAGTAAATCCAAGTCCGTTCAGAAGTAATGCCAGGAGAATTTGTGAACTGGATATTTAGTGTTGCCCGATTTTCGGTAAAGCATGATTAATTATTGGAGCTAAACCGAATCTCTCGAAGGTTCCTGCAACGAGAACAAGATGATCAATCAAACTGATAGACTCAATGGTGAATCAGTTTTCGTCGGATTCTATCAGGATAAAAATAGACAAGATCTTAGTTATATAGTTTATTATTATATATTATATATGATATACATCTGACGAATGTAAGCATTATAATTGCCATTCCAATATCTCCGACATCTTTCCTTTGCATAAGACTCATTACAAAATATTTCCTGATAAATTTAATCTATTTCCAAATTCCTGCTTTTATTAGGGAATCTCGATTTAGTTTTGCTGCTGGATAATTCGGATTTATTTTTAATACTAATTCCAATGCTGATTGCGCCTCATCATATTTTTTTAAACAAATATGTGCACATGCATAATTTGTAATATATTCAAGGTTATCTGGTTGAAGACTGATAGCTTTACGAAGATTATATTGAGCTTCCTGATGTTTATCAATCATTAATAAAAGATGTCCCTTCTTTCCGTATCCATCATGATCAAAAGGTGCTAAATCAATTCCTTTTTGGTATATTTCTAGTGCCATTTGTGTTTTACCCTGCTCTTCGTACACTCTACCCAGATTTATATAAGCACCGTAAGCATAAGGATAATATTCAACACATGCTTGATACGCTTTCGCTGCCTTAATTAAATTACCACATTCATGTGCAGTAATTCCTTCTTTAAAAAAACTATCCGCTTTTGCTTCTTTTTTCAAATCATGAGGAATATTTTCCATTTTTTGATGATATTTATTGAAATCCTCATTCTCTGTTAATAATTTCTCACTAAATAAATTATTAATCGAATTAAAATTATTTTTTTCTTCATTTTCATCTTTCACAATTTTAGACAATTTAATTTTTTCGTTCTTATTAAATACTTTATTAAAAAATCCCATTTAAGTTAATTAGTATTATTTTAATTTATACTTTATTATTGTATATCGAGGTTGTCCAACCAGATAATTCACACTTGATAACCTCAAAGAATAGGGTAACATCAATGATGGTTGAACTGATTACTAATCAACCCTGGACAGAGGAGATGTTTTTAAGGTACCATTTTCAGTAGTAAATAGGATTTAGGCGGTTGAGTTAACTGAAAGATATTTCCATTATTAAATATAACTATTTTTATTAGCTGGGAAACGTTAGATGCAGCCCCAAAAAGTTGATTCAATTCAGTATGTGAGTTATATCATGGCTTCATATCTGGCAAGCATCTGCACAATTGTTTCAAAATACCTCTCAGCAATTGATCCTACCGTTGCCCATGATGCAGTGAGACGAATCCTCGAAAGACAGTCTCAAAATACAGATACGTTAAAATCATTTGCTGAACCGTATCTATCCAAAATGGGAGGATATCTGATTATTGATTATTCAACTCTTGAGCCCATCCAACTATAACAAATTTAATTGGATAGGCTTACCAACAAAGTATAATGGTGAAATTAATATAATTAATTATTTTGAAGGGCCTCGTGATATGTATGTCTCATATAGTAATAATCCATGATAGATATACTGTGAAAAGACATAAAGTATGAAAAACCAGAATCAAATTAGATAGCCTAAGCTAATGATGTATTTGCCCAAATTAAAATTGATTGTCATTAGAGAGCCGAAACATTATAATTATGAGAACTGATCCCCTGAATAGTTACAATATTTGTCGAAATATATCAAGAATAACCGGAATTTATACTTTTTTACGTGTCTGAAAAAAGAAGTAAAATTCTAAACCCTTTATTTTCTGGCTTTTAACCTTTTTAGAAAGCCTCAGGCGAGATTTGAACTCGCGACCTCGTCCTTACCAAGGACGCGCTCTGCCGGCTGAGCCACTGAGGCTTGTGCCTTTACATGTAGGATAATTCTCTATATAAATTTTTTTAATCAGATCTTCATGTTTTTAATAAAAAATTATTACGAAATTGCATCATTAATTTATTAATTCTGGAATAAAAATAATTTTATGATGATTTGTGGGGTAGATGAAGCTGGAAAAGGTTCGGTTCTCGGTCCGATGGTAGTTGCTGCTGTGGGATGTGAATCAATGGATGACCTCTCAAAGCTAGGAGTCGCCGACTCCAAAAAGTTGTCCAGGAAGAAGAGATCTGAATTGGATAGGAAGATCAGAAAAGAGTATACGGTTTCTATTGTAATCCTGACTCCGGAAGATATCGACAGACTCCGGCAGGAGATGACCATGAATGAGATTGTTGCACATGCACATGCACAGGCTCTGGATAAACTATCGTGTGAAATTGCCTACCTTGATGCCTGTGATGTCAATGCAGAGAGATATGCTCAAACAGTTGGTTCATTAATTCATTCGGAATGCAAAATAATTGCAAAACATAAGGCAGATGAGATCTATCCGGTTGTGTCGGCAGCATCAATTGTTGCAAAGGTTGAGCGTGATAGAAAAATCGAGGAATTATCCGGAGTTTATGGGAATATTGGGAGTGGATATCCTTCAGATAAGGTTACCATCAACTATTTGAATAACTACATACAGGATAATGAAAGAGCACCATCTATCGCGCGTTCAAGCTGGGAAACTGTACGGCAGTTAATCTGTTGTAAAGATCAATCTTCCCTGTCGGATTTTTAGAATATCTTACGTAGACTTATCTTCCAGTCCGAGCCACATTTAATCATTCATGGACTGGTTGTTAATCCTTCTGGGCTGCATTGTATTCTATGTCTTCCTGATATCTTATATTCGGACATATAACCCGTATCCTAATATAATTACTTTGTATGGTCCAATAATTGCTCTAAAAACAGAGCATGTAGCTTTTTTTGATAAATTCAAAAAATATACCCGGTTTTTTAGAATATATGGCTCTTTTGGAGTCCTCATGGTTATTATTGTCTCTGTACTCATGGTTCTGATGTTGCTCATATCAGTAAATATGATATTGGAATCTAAGCCGGAACCGACTGCACTTCAGAAACCACAAAATATTCTATTAATTCCTGGTATCAATGAATTTGTTCCTTCTACCTTTGCAGTATGGTTTGCGTTTATCTTTACACTGGTTATACATGAGGGAGGACATGCCATACTATGCAGGGTGGAAAATATTGCTGTAAAAAGCATGGGATTGCTCTTTCTTCTGATTCCTATAGGTGCTTTTGTCGAACCTAATGAAGAAGGGGTAAAAAAAGCCTTATCGTGGCCTAGAATGAGGATGTACGGTGCCGGTATTATGAATAATATCGTGATTGGGCTCTTAAGTTTTGGACTCATGATAGTCCTTATCGGACTTGCAATTCCAAGTGAAGAACCTATAGTTACAGGTGTTTATAATAATTATTCGGCTCAGTCAGCAGGAGTAGAGGTTCCTTCGATAATAAAAACAGTCAATGGCAATTCGGTTTATACTATAAATGAAGTATCTGGTTTATTAAATAAAACAAGACCGGGAGATATCATTCAGGTGGGTTTTGAAAAGGATGGGAAAATCAAGGATTATAACCTGACACTTTCAGCCTGGCCTGAAGAACTTAATAATTTCAAATCCGGGTTTATGGGAATTGATTATTACCGTCCGGATGTAATATCGACGATACAGCATATGTTCTCACCGATTGGAATATTGTATCTTTTATCAGTTCCTTTTAATCCGACTTCTGATGGTCAGTACTTTAAAATTCTTGGATTTGATGTATCTGATACAAATTATTATTCAGTTCCATTTCCTGGTTATTGGGAATTAATTCACCTTTTATACTGGTCAGGATTCATCAATCTTGCAGCAGGTTTATTCAATGCACTTCCTATGATCCCGCTTGACGGTGGATATATTTTTAAAGAAGGAACAGAACGTATTTTATCGAGGCGTGGATTATCAAAATATACTGATAATATTGTAGGAATGGTCTCATCAGGAATGATTGTATTGATGGTGGCTATTTTTGTGCTTCCATATCTTTTTCATTTATAATTCATTATTATATATCTGATTTATATCAGATTTTTCCAGATTAAGAAAATTTATGAAGTATCCATTTCGAATATTTGATCGGAAATTTTTATGGTTTCAGGAATAATAAAAGGAATTATCGGTTTAATGATTGTTATATCGATAGGTAGTAATGTTTTAGCCGGTTCGATGTCTGGTGCAGGAACTGGCTTTTCTGCGGCACCTGTAATGTTGGATCTTGGAGGAGACAGCACGATATATGATTATCCGAAATACCACAATACAACAAACAATTCAACCCTGGGGAACTCTACTTCATCATATGGCGATGAATTCTCCGGTTATGCATCTCTTGGAGATATTATTAAAGCCGGGGACTGGGTGGCACTGGAAAAATATACAAATAGTATTAATGCCACTACTCCGATAACGGGTTCTGATACTCCATCAAGTCAGGCACAACAGGATTTATGGGATGCTTATTTTAAAGATCCCAGTGTAATCACGATATCCTGCAGTTGCAGTTAAATTACTCAATTTTTTCAGGATGATAATATACCAGACATGCTGCAATTATATCATGCAGTCCCTGAGAATACCTGGTATAAATTATTGCAAAAAAACCGGTAAATAATAATATACATGATAAAAATTTACCAAAATGCCTTATAGTAGCCCTGGCGAATGTAATTCGGTTTCCATGAAGATCTGTAACATTCACTCTTGCTATGATCTTTCCAAGGGTTGCCTGATTTCTGGAGGATTCCAAAAATGCAAAATATATCCAGGGAATTATTATTATTGTAAGAATAAGAAACGATGCAACCTCTCCGGGTAATGGTGATGTAACAAGTAAACCATCAGTTGTTCTGACAGGTTCGTGTTTTATCATCATCTGAAGCATTTTAAAACCTTCCATAAATCCAAAGTAATATGCTACAAACCATTCTATTAAAAAAATTATAAATAAATCTATGAATCCTGCGATTAATCTTCTTCCAAAACCGGCAAAATAAGTTTTGTTCTTATCGGTTGTTTGAATTATATCTGGCACATTATAATATATCTTCTTGTCAGAAATGAATCTGTCGAAAAATTGGAAATAAGAGATAAGAAACAGAAAGTTAGTTTGATTTAACCGGACTTGTAAATGAGAATATTTCTTTGGTTGAATTATTTCTCTGAATTAAGTCCTCGGAAAGGGTTCCTTTCTTCCCTTCCTTAAGCCATGGTTTTGTCGCCATTAATTCATCAGATAACGCTTGTAATTCCTGATCTGTACTAAAACTGTCAAAGCTCTCATCTATATCACATGCCGGGCAGTAACTCTTAGTCTCGACTGAAGAACTACTGGTGTCTGATGTGACATCATTTTCGGATGACGCGCCATAAATTGCATCATAATACTTTTTAGTTGCTTTTCCATGAACCATCTCCCACCAACAACAATACATTGCAGCTGAAATCGGGTTGGTTGGATCCCATTCAAAATTCCAGTAACCTTCTTTTTCTACCTCTTCAATATAAGCTGCATTTCCGGGTATTGAGGGATCAGCGATGCTCCAGTCAGCTGAGGCAAATCCTGATAATAGTAGAATAATTACCATGATTGCTGAGAGCACATATTTCATGAGTACCTGTATTTTCAGTAACAGAATAAATCATTTACTGATCTCTCCTTATGAAAAATCCTTTCTGACCGGTTGGAGGTATCTCTAAAAGTTTTATTGAATCAACATGTATAAAGGAATCTGAATTGGATTTAATAGATAAAAGAAAGAGATCAATCTGTTTAGTCGTTCCTTCGGCCTCTATCTCGACAGTTCCGTCCGGCAGGTTTCGGGTCCATCCGGATAACCCGGAAATAATAGCGTTTTCCTGGACAAAAAACCTGAATCCCACTCCCTGAACTTTCCCTGTAACAATTATGTTTATTCTTTTCATATATGGATGATATTTGTGGGAATGCTTATAAATTTAATAATTTATATCTCTTGAGGACAGGTAATACATTCGAATTGTTCAAATATAAAATTCGGGGGAAGAATGGTCCAGATTCTTTTTATTGATAATCATACCGAAGTTGCAGATCTTCTAAAACAACATCTAAAAGAGTTAATCCAGATGGATATTCTTGTGGTACCATCTGTACCTGAAGCTCTTGATCTTATACAGAGTATCTCTCCTGATCTTGTTTTTTTTCCTGTCCCATTATCCTGGCAGATTGATATTCCGGAGATTATCAGGTTACAGGAGAACCTTCGCGGACTGAATAATCTTTCATCAATTTATCTTTACAATAAATATCAGGATGGATTAGTTTTATTGGATATTTCATATGGTGTAAATTATTTTAATATTCATACTTCTGATATTCATTATAAAATTCTGAGTTCGATAAGAGAGGTTACTAACAGGGGAAGGCTTGAAAGATCCCTTCGGGAAGATTACGATCATAATAACCGTGTAATATCAAAAATGCCATTATCATTTCTTGAGGTTGATAATGGAGTTATTACTCGTATCAATCAGGTGTTTCTTGATCTCACAGGATTCGAAGAATTTGATATTATTGGGAAAACATCACAGGAATTTATTAAATTTGACGAAGATTTTTCATATGATTCCATAATATCTGATTACAAAAAACCAGTTAAAATTAATGGTGAGGTCAGGGATAAAAATGGAAATATTACTCCATGCAGAATTATTATTAACTTAATAGAACAGCGAAAAGGATTGGATGGTCTTTGGTTTATTGAAAATAGAATAGAATATAAAAAGTTATGCAATAAACTCAAAGAAACGGAGTATGAATGCAGAGAGCAGTTGTATTTATCTGAAACACTGATAATTCGTCTCCAGTCTGATGGTATAATTACATTTGCTAATCCTGCCGCCTCCAGATGTTTTGGTTATGAAAACGACGGCCTTATCGGTGTGGATATTTCAAATCTTTTTCCAGCGGGAATCATGCCGGATTCAACAGAATATATTGATTTCCTGTCTGACGCGGCAGACGAGTCTTCTGCATCAGTTCATATCTTTGAACATTGTCGGAAAGATAATAAAAGACTATGGATAGCCTGGAATTCCAAAGGGTTATATTCAACAACCGGTGATCTCAATGGTCTCATTTGTATAGGGACTGATATGACCGAACATGCGACAGACGGTCATGAAAGGATCTCTACACGTATATGGAGAGATAGGATTTTAGAGAATACTGATATATTACCTGATGTTTTCGATGCCGTACTTCAGTCATGTATGGAAATTGGCAGGGAAGGCAGGGAAGGAAAACCTATCGGGACTTCTTTTATTGTCGGAGATGATAATGAGGTATTGCATCATTCGAGGCAGTTAATTTTAAATCCGTTTTATGGGCATCCGGATGAAACAAGAAGTATAATATCTTCTGATGTAAGAGAGATGCTTAAGGAGTATGCTATGCTGGATGGCGCTTTTGTAATAAGTGGTAAGGGTATTTTGCAGGCAGCAGGACGATATATCACCCTGGATACCTCATCGATATCTCTGCCAAAAGGCATGGGAACACGTCATTCTTCAACAGCCGCACTTACAAGTGTCACAAATTCCATCGGTTTTGTTGTATCGGAAAGTGGTGGAAAAGTCTCGATAATGAAAGAAGGAAAAATTATTAAGGTGATTGCCTGATTAACTAAATCTCTTTAAACATCTTTTTTGAAGCGGAGCATATGGGACATATCCAAACTTCAGGCAATGTTGTAAAGTCCGTTCCTACCGGCGCATCTTTATCTCCTTTTTCAGGGTCATAAATATGTCCACAGATTAAACATTTCATCTTCTTCATATCTTTTTATTTCATTTTAATTCTCAATAATTATTTGGTTAATACTGGAATTTTAATTTTCAAACATGAAATATTATTATTTGAATTACTCTATGCAAAGTCGTAATTATTTGTATACTGATATGTATATACGATTTTATGGTGTATCTCCGTAAGTACTTAGAAGAATGCGGATGTGATCCGGATCTTATTGCGCTGATTCGTTTAATCTCGAGGCAGATGGATCCTATACGGAAAGCATTTCTTAAAAACCAGATGTTTGAACATTCTCACAATGCATCCGGGGATATTCAGACACAGATGGATACCTGGGCTGATCAGCAAATTATTAAAGTAATTGGAGAATCAGGCCTGGTAAGAGAACTTGCATCAGAAGAACAGGAAGATCTTGTTACATTCCCCGATTCAAAAAGAGAATATTGTATGGTAATGGACCCTCTGGATGGATCTTCTTTGATATCAACAAATCTGGCAGTTGGTACAATTATTGGAATATATGAAAAAGGGGGAGTCCTTCAGCCTGGTTTAGCACTAAAAGCTGCATTTTATACAGTATTTGGTCCTCTTACAGTTCTTGTGGTTTCTGTAGGTAAGGGTGTCCAGAGTTTTGCCTGGGATTCGGAAACTGAGCATTATCTCTTGCTTAAAGATAGTTTCTCAATTCCTGAAGGAAAACAATATGGTTCAGGAGGAGTTAAAAATGAATGGATGCCTGCACATCAGGCAGTTATAGATTATTTTGATGAAAAAGGGTTTAAAACAAGATATTCCGGAGCATTTGTAGCTGACTGCCATCAATTGCTGACATATGGAGGAATATATACTTATCCTGCGCTGAAAAAAAGTAAAAACGGAAAGCTAAGACTATTATTTGAAGCAAATCCTCTCGGATTCATTATTACCCAGGCAGGCGGAAGAATTTCCGATGGAAATAGAAATATTTTGGATGTTAAGCCTGAAAAAATTCATCAGAAGACTCCTATTTACATTGGAAGCAAAGGGATAATTGAAAAGATTGAAGAAATATACTCCATGTATTAGACCGTATAAAGATCTTTAAGGGAATCTTTATTATGGCTGCATACCTTATATAAGCAGATGGCTAACAGTATTGTTCTCCCAATCAAGAAAGTTTTTTCACTGGTTGACACTCTCATAACCGTAGAGATGAAAGAAGAAGAAGGGAGGACATTTAAGGGCAGACTTGTTGCGGTTGATGAATACCTCAATTTGCATCTTGAAGAAAGTATCGAGTATTCAGCAGATCAAAAAAGTCGTGAACTAGGTTCGCTTGTTATCAGAGGTAACAATATTCTCTCTATCGCTCCGGTAGCCTGATTAGTTATGACTGGAACAGATGAGGATGCCTTTCGGATTGTAGCTTCTTCTCAGGAGGGTGTCCTCCAGAGTGAATTATGGAAGATACTTGGAGTTGATAGCAGGAAATGTTCCCGGATAGTAAAAAAACTACTGGATTCCAACCGTATCGAAAGAATAGAGTATAGACAGGATGGAATTAAAACATTCAGGTTAATTGCCCGGAAAGGTCCTGCAGATCCGCATTGCCTGATGGCAGGAGATGAATTAATCCCTTGTATTGCCTGTGATAAGGATTGTACAGTTGTTGAGTGCAACGACCTTCTGGACTGGATGTATCAACTAGCGATAAGTGAAGCAGAAGAATCCGGAAAAGAAGAAGAATTAACTGCCTGATTTATAAGAAGTTAATCATTTCTTCTTCATCAAAATCATCTTTTTCATGGTTGGTAAGTAAAGAATGATAATAAGTATGCATATACTCTTTTACCATTCTTCGTGATGAAAAGCGAGGAGCATTGCTCTTAATAGACTCCTTCATCATTTTTACCCATTTATGAGGAATTCCATCAAGTCCTGTGTCATAATATAATGGAATAATTTCATTTTCCAGTAACGAATATATTTCTGTGGCATCATCCCAATCCCTGGAGTCATGATTCGTTGATCTGTCTTTACCAAAAATCCATCCATTCTTTCCATTATATCCTTCAAGCCACCATCCATCTGCAATAGAAAGATTTAGCACCCCATTTACTGCAGCTTTCATTCCACTTGTTCCACTGGCTTCCAACGGCGGGATTGGGTTATTCATCCAGATATCTACACCCTGAACAAGATATTTTGCTATCTGCTCTCCATAATCTTCTACAAAGGCTATTCTTCCTCCAAATTCGGGTTGTTGTGCATATTGATAAATTCTTTGTAATATTCTTTTTCCTTCATCATCGGCAGGGTGAGCTTTTCCCGCAAAAATAATCTGGACTGGTCTCCAGGGATTATTAAGGATTTTTTTAAGCCTTTTAAGATCTGCAAAGATAAGATCTGCCCTTTTATATGTAGAAAAGCGTCTTGCAAATCCTATTGTAAGGGCATTTGTATCAATAAGGGCGCCTCCCGCAACGACATTTGCACAGTCAGCCTGGTATTTCATCCAGTCGCGGCGTTTAAATTGTAATATCCTGTTAATTAACTTAATTTTCAGAGCATAATGCAGTGACCATAGACTGGCATCTGGCACTTTTTCTATCAAAGACCAGACATAATCTTTATCACAATGATCAAACCATTCAGGACAAATTGGCGTGATATATTTGTTAAGGAGAATTACCAGCCTTGGATTAATCCAGGTGGGTATATGAACTCCGTTTGTAATATGTTCAATCGGAACATTTTCCAGTTTTCTTTCGGGCCATAGGAAATGCCACATCTTTCTGGCTACATCTCCATGTTTTTCACTAACTCCGTTGGAATATGCAGCCATTCTTAAACAAAATGAGGTCATATTAAAAAAATCTGCAGGATCTTCTGGATGGCCTCCTTTTTTCAGAAAGTCATCTCTGCTCATATGCATCTGCTGGTAATACTGGCTGAAATATTTATCAATCATCCAGTGAGGAAATTTATCATGCCCTGCAGGTACAGGCGTGTGTGTTGTAAATAGAGTAGTATTATGGACCTGTGTAAAGGCTTTATCGGGAGGTATTCCATCCAGGATCTTTTGTCTGTACCATTCTATTAAGGCAAATGCGGCATGACCCTCATTCAGGTGTATAGCTGCAAAATTTACACCGAGTGTTTTTAAGGCATGTGTCCCCCCTATTCCTAGGACTATCTCCTGCAAAAGACGCATTTCATTATTGCTACTATATAATCTGCTACTAATATTACGGAGGTGTGACGGGTTTTCTTCAATTTCTGTATCTATTAGATATAGTACAACCCTTCCTACATCCACCCTCCATAAAGCAAAATGAATAGAAGGTGATATAAATGGGACTTCAAGAATAAGCTGGGTATTTTCCCGGCTTAAAACGCGTTTTATTGGAGCATTGTCCCTTTCCAGTTTTTCTTCAACATCCTCCTGCCATCCGTCATTTCTAATCCTTTGATGAAGGTATCCATCAGAATACATGAATCCTACTGCAACAAGGGGAATACCAAGATCACTACATTCTTTAAGGTGATCTCCTGCTAGAAAACCCAATCCGCCTGCATATAATGGAAGTGAATGCTGAAGTCCATATTCAGCCGAAAAGTAAGCTATATTATTCTGATGTGAATCTAGAAAGTACTCATCGAACCATTGATTTTTGGATAGCATATAACGCTGAAATTTTGCAATAACTGCGTCGTAATGATTAGTGTATTCAACATTTGCAGCAGCATTAAGAAGTTCTTCTGCCGAAATTTGTTGAAGCATCAGTACAGGATTATGTATGCTCTCCTTCCATCCCTGTCGGTTAAGATTTTTAAAAAGTAACCAGGCTTCAGGATGCCAGGAAGTCCATAAATTATATGAAAGATCGATGAGACCTGATAATCTGTCAGGAATATGATCAAAATCTATCCAGCGTATACCTATCATGATGTATCCTCTGGCATATCGGATAGTTGAGTATTGTTAGTAATTGTATAATATATGGTATGGAAGTACTCCCGGACGGATTCGAACCGTCGTCATCGGAACCAAAATCCGAGATGATTGACCTCTACACTACGGGAGTATTTAGATAATAGATTAATTGCTTTATTTAATTAGCAGTCTCGGGATATATTCTCTTCCATTCTTTTAATAATAGTAATCTGAGGTTGTCCAATGAATGAATTAAGATTGGACAGATAATTCTCATTTCGTTACGTCTGTTGTCGAAAAAGATATTTTATACAGAGTTGAGACACAATTTAGTTACAACCTCTCTA
>Ga0074198_1000395_pt1 | contig 48483 bp, 49 predicted proteins | sample EPASupsiteSAE323_FD_64527 | JGI IMG/M metagenome (GOLD analysis project Ga0074198, IMG submission 64527) | Bioremediated contaminated groundwater from EPA Superfund site, New Mexico - Sample SAE3-23 | ecosystem: Environmental > Aquatic > Deep subsurface > Groundwater > Contaminated ... | reverse complement strand
AGCAGCAGGAACGACTGGAGAATCATTTTGAGCATTAATATTAATGCTTTTGCCAGTGACAGAACCATCAGCATTGCTATCGCCAGTGATAGAAACATTGGCACCAACTATGAGATCAGTTTTAACACCGACAGCAGCTTTATTGATGACAGTAGAATCGGAAACTAAAATAATTTTAGAACCACCATCTGGGGTTTTAACAGTAATGGAAGAATCGTCAATTTTAGTAATTTCACCCATGGTTTGCTTTAAATTAGAAGTCTGAGTAACTGAACCGGTTTTATTATTACTGGCGCCACGAACTTGACCTTGAGGACCACCATTTCCAGTCGGAATTGAACCATTATTCATTCTGCTGCCACCAAAAGATGGAGTGCGGCTCTTTTCAAAAAAGAAACCACCGGTAAAACCAATGGCGAGAGAAATAAGGGAAATAATAATAGCTGATTTAGTAAAATACTTTTTAAAATTTTTCATGATTTTTAAACCCCTCTGTTCCGCTTTGCGGAATATCTCCCCTTGAGAAAAGGGAGACTAAATTGTAATTAATTAATTATAAAAATTAAATCTGAAATAAAACTGAAATTACTCGTAGCGGAGAGCTTCGATTGGCTGAAGACCAGCAGCTCGACGAGCTGGGTACCAACCAAAGACGATACCAATGCCAACTGATACTAAAAAGGCTAAAGCAACAGACGAAACTGAAATTGTAAATGAAGATGAGTTAATTTTGGAATAGGAATAAGAGACGATAACGCCAAGAAGAATACCAATAATACCTCCAACAAAAGTAAGGATAACAGACTCGGTTAAAAACTGAGTAATAATAGTTTTCTTTTTAGCACCAAGGGCTTTTCGGAGACCAATTTCTCGGGTTCGTTCGGTAACAGTAACCAGCATGATATTCATAATGCCAATACCACCGACAACTAAAGAAATAGCGGCAACACCAGAAAGAAGAGCGGTAAAAGTTCCAGTGACACTAGTTGCAGTAGACAACATTTCTTCTGAAGAACGAATCCTAAAGTCAGCATTGCCAACATCAGTTATTTTGTGTCGAGTTAATAAAAAATATCCAACTTGGTTTTGAGCGCGAACAATAACATCACTACTAGCAGCTTCGATAGCAATTGAAGTTAAATAATTAACTCCAAATAATTGTTTCATGGCAACTGAGAGAGGGACATAAATATATTCGTCTGCTGAGCTAGACGAACCTTTAGCAACAGTAACGCCAATAATAGTGAAATTTTGTCCATTGATACGAATCGTTTCACCAATGCAGTTATAATTTGAGCTGCCATAAAGATCTTCAACAACACTTGAACCAAGAACGGCAACATGAGAATCACCATCGGCGATAAAACGACCACTATTTATTTGAATGTTATGAATACTAGAATAAGTTGATTCAGCACCAACTACAGTAGTATTAGTATTATTGTCGCCAGCAACAACTTGAAGACGCCCTGAATATTCTGAAGAAATCGACTTAACAGCCGAAAGACCGGCATTTTTTATGGCTTCAGCATCAACTAAAGTTAAAGTTTTTTTAGTGGTGGCACCACGAACCATACCAGAAGTTTGAGAGCCTGGAGAAACTGTAATTAAATTAGTGCCGAGTGAAGCAATTTTATCAGTGACTGATTTTTGCGACGATTGACCAATAGAGATAAGAGCAATAACACTACCGATACCAATAACGATACCGAGGATAGCTAGACCGGTTCTCATTTTATTAAGGCGGAGTGTGTGAACACTTTCTTTAATTAATTCCCATAATTCAGTCATGTTTTTCAACCTCCTTTTTAATGTTGGCAGCGGTATGACGATTTTTATTTATACTATCTTTAACAATTTTGCCATCTTTAATAAAGATAATTCTTTTGGCATGTTCGGCAATATCTGGCTCATGAGTGATCATAACAATAGTATGTCCCTCATCATTTAATTTTTCAAAAATTGCCATAACTTCATCAGCTTGAGCTGAAGCAATATTTCCGGTTGGTTCGTCAGCTAAAATCATGGCTGGATTTAAAACCAAAGATCTAGCAATGGCAACACGCTGCTGTTGACCACCAGAAATTTGATTTGAAGTGTGATGAAGACGCTCACTAAGACCAACTAATCTTAAAAATTTTTCAGCGGTTTTTTCTCTTTCTTCTTTTGGAATACCAGCATAGACCATGGGCAACATAACATTAGTTAAAGTGGTGGTTCGAGGCAAAAGATTAAAAGCCTGAAAGATAAAGCCGATTTTTTTATTACGAATTTCTGATAATTCATCATCCGATAATTTTTCAACATTTTTACCATCGAGAATATATTCTCCACTGGTTGGTTTATCAAGAGCTCCAAGAATATGCATCAAAGTTGATTTACCACTACCTGAGGGACCCATAATGGCGACAAACTCCCCTTCTTTTATTTCAAAAGAAACATTGTCTAACGCAATTGTTTCAACAACGTCAGTTTTGTAAATCTTGGAAAGATTTTTGGCAATAATAATTGATTTTGGTTGTGACATATTTTTTTATTACATACCTGGAGGACCACCTGCACCACCCATATTCATAAGACTATTACTGCTATTTTTAGTAGTACTAGTTGAAGAAGAACTAAATGCTGACGAGGTGTTGTTGTTGGAATTAGTTTCATTGGTAACAGAAGAAGAAATAACTGTATCTCCTTCATTTAATCCAGAAATAATTATTGTTTCACTATCGTTACTATTGCCTGTAGTCACAGTAACCGTGGAAATAGTTTTATTATTATAAGTTCGAACTGTTTTTGTACCATCAGTGGCAGTATCAATAGCAGTGGAAGGAATCAAAAGGATATCGGCCTGCGAATCGATAATAATAGTAGCAGTGACAGCCATATTGGTATAAATTTCTTTATCGGTATTATCAAGCAAAACAACTACTGAATAAGAAGTGACACCTGAGGTAGTACTTCCGGCAACATCGACAGAAAGAACCGAACCGGTAAAAGTGATGTTGGAAAAAGCATCCATGGTCATGGTAACTTTTTGACCAGATTTGATTTTAACAATGTCGGATTCAGTTAAACTAAGAGTGGCTTGGTATTGACCCTTAGGATTAGTAATACTACCAACAGTATGAGAAGTAACAGATGAAGAATTTTCAGAACTATTAGTCCCAGTGGAAACAGTAATGGAAGTTGAAGAATTAGAAATAATAACCCCAGCAGCAATACTTAAGTTACTAATAGTTCCAGCGACAGGAGAATAAATAGTTGAAGAAACTTTATTATAACTATTTAAGGCTTCTGAAGCCTGCTGTTTGGCTTTGGCAACAAAAGCAGTGGAATTATTATATTTAGTTTCATCAGTAGTGAAATTTTGTTTAGCTAAGGCTAAGGTTTTAGTAATAATAGCTTTTTCGTTATAAGTATATTCAGTTTTAGTTTTAGGATTCCAACCACCAGCAATCATGTTGTTATATTCATCTTGAGCATCAAGAACAGATTGACGATCGCTCCACATAGCAATATCAGCAGCGGTTTGATCAGCAATGGCTGACTTGTAATTTTGCTGCATGGTCAAATAATTAGCCCAAGCGGTGACTTTATTATTAGTACCATCATCATCAAGAGTAATTTCAGCAATTTTTTGGCCTTTGGCAACAGTGTCACCATTTTTGACATAGACTGTTTTTATAGTGCCGGTAGCACCAGTAGTAATAGTGGTTTTATTGGAAGAAGTGATAGTGCCAGTGGCAGAAATAGAAGTGACCAGAGTACCTTTGGTAATTTCCGTAGTTTTATAAGTGACCTTTTTATTGGAGGCAGTAATTTTGGAATAAGTAAAATAACCAATTCCGCCAATGACTAAAATGATTAAAATTATCCTTAATAATTTTGGGGTAGATAAAAATTTATTTTTAATTCCAACAAATAGTTTCATAGTCGGAATTTTATGAGTTAATTCTGAAGGCTAACTGAAATTTGGCAAATGAACGATAAAAGTAGTTCCATAATTAATTTTACTGACAACCTCTATTTTCCCGCCATGAGATTCGGTAATTTTTTTGGCGATTGAAAGACCAAGACCATAACCGGAAGCACCATTTTTAGTGCGAGCATTATCAGCCCGATAAAAACGATCAAAAATATGAGGTAAATCTTGTTCAGAAATACCAATCCCCTGATCAATAATCTTAAAAACTGTATTTTTTCGGGTTTTAAAAGCAATAAATTTTATTTGACTGGATTTTGGGCTGTATTTAATAGCATTATCGAGAATAATAATAAATAATTCTTCGATTTTTTGCTGATCAACTTTAATTTGACCTTCAATGGTTTTTAAATTTATGATGATTTGTTTTTTATCGGCTTTAGATTTAATTTTTTTAATGGATTCAGACATTAAGCCTTTAATTGAGACCGTAATTAAATTAAGGGAAGAAATATGATTGTTGGGATAATTTAATTCAAGAAGAGAGTCTGATAAGGTTTTTAACTGATTAGTGGAATAAATAGCGTCAGTGAGAACTTGTTTAGATTCATTTAGGTTTAAATTAGGATCACGAAGTGAAACTTCAAGCATGGCTTTGAGAGCGGTGATGGGGGTGCGTAATTCATGGGAAGCGTCGCTAATAAATTGCTTTTGGTCTTCAGTCATTTTTTGAATAGGACGAAGAGTGCGGCCGGCCAAGAAAAAAGCGAGAGAGCCAGAAATAACCAAAATAACACTATTAATGATAATCAAATTATTTAAAAGATTTTTTTGGCTTTGAGAAATGAGATCGTCAATTAAGATGGTTGGAGGCGGGGAATGATTTTCTTCAGATAAAAAAAATTGTCTTTCAAAACGATTTCTTTGAGAATCAGCAAAATGAATGATTTCAGCACTACTAATCTGATAAATGAGAGCACTAAAGGAGAAACTAATCACCATAATAATAATCAGATACCAGGCGGTTAATTTTAATCGAGCTTGTTTAAACATATTTCTGTATTAAACCCTCTGTCCCCGCGTAACGGGGACATCTCCCTTGACAGGGCGATTTATTTTGAATATTTAACTTATTCACTTATTTTATATCCAAAGCCACGAATGGTTTTAATTAATTTGGTTTTGAAAGGCTCGTCAATTTTTTGACGCAAATTTCTAATGTAAACTTCAACAGTGTTGGGCAAAATATCGGATTCATAACTCCAAACGTGCTGAATTAACTGATCTTTGTTTAAAATTTTATTAGCATGGCGCATAAGACATTCCAAAAGGGAATATTCTTTACTAGATAAAGTAATATTTTTGCCTTGACGGATAACTTCATAAGTAGATAAATTTAAGGAAAGATCGCCGATAGTAATGACTTCACTGGCAGATTTTTGAGGACGACGGACAAGGGCACGAACACGAGCTAAAAGCTCTTCAAAAGCAAAAGGTTTGGTTAAATAGTCATCAGCACCACTATTAAAACCTTTAATCTTGTCTTCGATTTGGCTTTTAGCAGTGAGCATTAAAATAGGGGTCTGAATTTGCTGCTCACGAAGCTGACGACAAATTTCTAGGCCATTCATTTTAGGAAGCATGAGATCCAATAAGATTAGATCGTAATCACCGCTGGAAGCAAGGTCAAAACCAGTTTCCCCGTCAAAAGCTAAATCAACGGTGTAATGCTCCTGCTCTAAGCCTTTTTTAAGAGCATTCGCAATTAAATGCTCATCTTCGACAATTAGAATTTTCATAACTTAATTATAGTTCGAAAACTGAAAATAAACTGAAAATTTAAATTTAAGATAAATAATTTCTTGTTTAAAATTTTATTTATTTACAGATTTAGTGTACTATTAATTAGTCGTGCTTTATATAAATTAGAAAAATAACTATATGATTGATGTAAATCCCCAACAAGAAGTAACCATTTCCCCAGTTAGTAATTCAAATAATAATAGAAATTTAATTCTAATTATTGTTTTAGTGGGACTAGCTTTAGCGATAGGAGTAGTAACATGGATATTTAGAGGTATATTATTCACTCAAACTACTAAACAAAATACTGTCTCCACTTCAAAACAAATAACAGGATCAGCACAAACTACAGGAGCAAGTGTCTCAAGTGAGAGCTTGTCTTTTTATAGCGACACAGATAATGGATATTCTGTCCAGTATCCTAAAACTTGGTTTGATATCCCAAAAGATAGTTATTCAAATGGAGCCAAGTTCTTTTCCACTGATGATGTAAAAAAATCTGATGAAATTAGCAGCAATGGCACATTTTTAGTTATGTCGTTGATAAAAGAAAACGCAGACTACTTTAAAACATTATTAAATGGAGAAATTGGTTTTGTTATTGATGGAGAAGATGGTAAAAGCACTAAGTTATCTAATACAACAGTAAATGGTCAAAAAGCAGCAATTTTTTCTTATGAAACAAAAACAGATATCTCCAGTAATCATTACTATGTAACTGATTATATCGTCAGTAAAGGCGATTCTTTATATAGTTTTGCATTTATAACCCACAATAAAACTATTACCGATAAAAATATAGATATTTATAAAGAAATAATAGCCTCGATTAAGTTTTTGTGAGATTAAAATGGTAAAATCCGCTTGAAATGGGATTAACTCAAAAAAAAATTGTTATCGTTTTTAACAATTTAAATATTGGCGGCATTGAAACTAAAATCGTTGATATTTGTAACTTTTATTCTAAACAAAATGATTGCCAACTGTATCTTTTGTTGAAATCTGAAACAGGAAAACTTTTAGAATCTTTGCCAAAAAATATTATCGTTATATCTCCACAGTTAAAATCATTTTTAAAAATAAAAACGATTTTTTTTCCTTTTTGGCTGGCTAGACAATTTGGAAAAATCAAAGCAAATCTAATAATATCTTTTGGAAATTACTCTTCTATCTCCAGTGTTTTAGGAAGAATTTTTAGTTTTTCTAAATCAAAAATAATAATCAGCGATGATTCTGGATTGGAAAAGCAAATTAAAAAAGAAACTTTTTCGGCAATCAGAAAAGAACTGATAAAAATCACCTACCCTATGGCGGATGAAATAATTTTACTAACGGAAACTGGAAGAAATAATTTAACTGAACTAATACCAAAAGCTGAATCTAAGATAGCTGTTAAAAAAAATTGGCTGCCACTTAGTTTTAAAAAAACTGAATTTAAACAAAAAAGAGACATTGATATTTTATTCTTAGCCAGATTTGAACCACAAAAAAATCCGATAAAATTTTTGAAAATTATTAAAAAGGTGAAAGAAAGAAAAAATGAAATAAAAGTTTATATGGTGGGATTTGGGTCACTCAAAAACGAAATTGAGAGTTTTATTAAAAAAAATAATTTAACTAAAAATGTATCAGTTAGAGAAGCAACAGCAATACCGAAAAAATATTATCAGCGAGCTAAATTATTAGTTCTAACTTCTGATTATGAAGGTTTTCCGTTGACAATTTTGGAATCATTTTCAATGGGATGTATTCCTGTCTGCAATAAAATACCGGAAATTTATGATTTTTTTGAAAAATATTCAGAAGATATTTTGTTTGAGGATATTAATGAAGCCAGCGGTAAAATATTACATCTTTTAAATGACCAAAAAAAAACAAAAGAAATCTATTCTTATTATCAGAAAAAAATATTTTTAGAGCAAAAAATTAATTTTAATAAAACTATCGATGAATTTGAAAAATATTGTAAATAAGGATCAAAAAAAAATAATGATAGTTTTCCACGATATGGCTTTGGGGGGAATTCAACGTAAAGTTGTTGATATTGTTAAATATATAAAAATAAATTATCCAAAAGTTGATTTAATTTTGTGTCTTCAAAACAAAAAAGGCATTTTTCTTAATCAAGTGCCTTCAGACATAAAAATAATAAGCCCGAGTTTCCATACTAGCCGTTTTGATAAACTTTGGTTCACCTTTTGGCTTTTTATTCAAATAATCAAATATAGTCCCACCAATATTTTGGCATTTATGGATTTGAGCTCTATTCCGATTTTAATTGCATTAAAATTTGCATTTTGGAAAAAACCAAAATTGGTTATCGGGGAAGATATTTTAACTTCAAAATATGTTTATATTGAAACATATCCTAAATTAAGACTGAAGTTAATAAAATATTTTTACCCAAAAGCAAATTCTATTTTGGTCCAAACACCGATACAAAAAAATGATTTAAATAAAATAATAAATAATAAAAATAATAATAATATTTTTGTATCCCCTAATTGGCTGCCGCTAGGGTTTACAAAGATGATAAATAAAAAAATAAAGATTAAACCAATAGATATTTTGTTTATCGGAAGAATCGAAGCACAGAAAAATTTAATTAAATTTGTAAAGATAATAAAAATCGTCTCTAAAGATTTTCCAAAAATTAAAGTGGTGATTGTCGGTGATGGCTCCGAAAAAAAAATAATTAAAAGATTAATTAAAACTTCAAAATTAGAAAATAATATTAAAATTTTATCTCCAGTAAAAAATCCAGAAAATTTTTATTTACGGTCAAAAATATTTTTGTTAACATCTGATTATGAAGGTTTTCCACTGACTTTATTAGAAGCTATCTCTTGTGGCTGTTATCCAGTGATTAATGCTATCCCTGAAGTTCGAGGTTTTTTTGATAAATATGATGATCAGATTTTGTTTAAAAACGAAATAGAAGCAGCAGAAATAATTAAGAATAAATTAGCCTTAGTAAACGATGAAGTGATTAATTATTATAAAAGCAAAACAATAAAATTACAGCAAAAAAACATAGACTCTTTTGTAAAACACTTATTTTAATTTTTACCGGAAATTTTAAACCAAAGATATTTTTTAAAATCATAAGCGATAGTTTTTTTAGTTTCACAGCCACTATTGCAGTATCGGCACTCATTTTTCCATAAAGACTTTCTGAAATTAATGTTTTTAGGATCAAAATAGATTTGGCTGATAGTTTTTTTATCTTTAATAAAATTTCCAATGGGTTTAACTGACAGACAATAATAAACATCACCAAGACTGTCGATAGAAAAACCATCATTTAAAAATGGGCAAGGGGTGGTTCGTCTTTTATCGCTTTTATACATTTGATACATGTCGTTCCAGTAGTAAGAATTAAAATCTAAAAATTTATCTTCTTTTCTTAAATCATCAAGAATATTTAAGATTTTATCTTTGTCTTTAAAATCTAATTCATTTTTTTGATTTAAATTATTTACATAAGTGTCATGAAAACCAACCAACTGAAAATTATGGTTGATTTTATTTTTTTTAAACCATTGTCTAATCTGATTATATTTATCAATATTAGTGTTTAATAAAACACTGGAAACTCCAACATTAAAATTATTGTTTTTATTTAAAACAGAAAGTTTTTTAACTGTTTTGGTGGCCAAATCAAAAGCATGTTTAATATTTCGTATATCATCATGATCTTTTCCAATTCCATCAATAGAAACACTTACAGATAAATTAATCTTCTTTAATCTGCAATAACCATAAACCTGCTTAACATCGGTAATGATTTTATCAACCAAAAATCCATTGGTATTTAAAACCAGCCTTTTAAGTTTAGGCATGGAATCAATAAATAATTTGACTGTTTCAAAATAATCTTTTACCAAAAAAGCTTCTCCGCCAGAAATGGTCAAATCTTTAATATTTTTAAAAATAGGATCTTTTAAAAAAGGCTTCCAACTGCTTGCAGTTAGCTCCCCAACTGGTTTCATTTTCCAAATATTGCACATGACACATCTTGAATTGCAATTGTAAGTGATATTTATAATTAGACTTCTAGGTTTTAAAACTTTAAATTTAGAGGTTAAATTGTATTTTAAAAAACCATCAACAAAATCACTTAGCCTGGCAAGATTATTAAAAAACATAAAGTATTATATAATAACTCAATGAACATTAGAGAGAGATTGAAGACAATTAGTGGGCTGGAAATATTTATCATTATAACGATTGTTTTTTTAACAATTTTTACTGTCAAGTTTTTTGGGAAAAAGAAAGAAATGATAACAATAAGAGTTGAGGTTATAAGAAAAAACTGGGTCGATAATTATGATCCCTATGGCTACCGTGCCCCATTTTGGCTGAGTGATAAGATTAAAATTGGCCAGATTGAAAAAAATAAAACTGGAAAAACAATTGCCACTTTAATTAATTTAGAAAATTATGAAAGAGGCGGTGAAGAAGCAGAATTATTTTTAACATTAAAAGTGGAGGTACTTTTAGACAAAAGAACCGGCACTTATTATTTTAAAGATAAACCTCTTAGGTTAGGGTCGACGGTTGATCTTAATCTGAATAATATAGATATTCCAGGACAAGTGGTTGATACTAATGTCCCGAATAATGGCTATCAAACTGCCTATTTTTATGTGAAAGCAATGGAGAGAAATCTTGATTCCTGGAAATATTTAAATATAACTCCTGGGTTAAAAGTTTTAAATAGAGCCACTAATGAAGTAGTGGCAGAAATTATCAGCGCTAGAACAGAAGAATCATCGCTGCAAAAAATTGATTTTACCAATGGTTATTTAAGTGCAGTAAAAGGAAACAATAAGGATTTAACTGTTGAAATTAAAGTTAAGGGATACAAAATTGATAATAGATGGTATTTTGAAGGACATCAAAATCTGAAAATAGGCAATTTAATATATATATATACAGATAAAATAGATCTTTATGGTTTTGAAATTGAAGATATTAAACAACTTCCTTAAAAAATTTTTTTCTGCTGACAGAAGTTTGTTGATTTTTTTTATTGTTGGATTTTTTTCAATGTTTTTTGTTGGCAACAATAAATTATTTGTTTTAATGTTTTCTTTTTTAACTTTGGTTTTGTTTTTTGTTTTTAAAAAAAATGTTTGGGATAGTGTTTTTTTAATATTTTTATTATCCATACCATTTGAAAATACAATTCGAGAGTGGTGCTATCAAATTACAACTCCATTATTTGATAATGTATTAACTTCTGGATACTCTCTTTATTTTGGAATATCGATAAAAATAATATTGGCAACATTTTTATTTTTGCTGGCTATTTTCCGCCATAAGGATAAGAATATAAGAAATGATCTTAGTATATTTTCATTGTTAACATTTTTATCAATAGCTTCAATAAATACTTTTTTAATGATGAGCACTACCCTACCAATATTGGGTTTAATTAGAATTTGGTTGGGGATTTGGATATTTATTCTATCAAGAATATATTTTTCTAAAACAAAATCTGTTTTTTTTATTTTTGTAATTGCACTTTATATTTTCACTATTTTTTTTGGAGGGCTTCAATTAATTAAACAAAAACCGCTTGGTTTATATATTGAGTTGACGCCATCTTTCAGTAAAGATGATGGATACTTAACGACCGATGGAGAACAACAATTTAGAGTTTCTGGATTTATTTCTCATCCAGTTTATTTCGCAAGTTTTCTTTCGATTTTATTTCCAATTTTTTTAGGATATTTTTTAAAAAAAATCGACAAAAAAACACCTATTTTAAATATAAATATATTTACATTATTAAGTGTAATTGGATGCGGAGTAATCGTGGGAACTTTAAGCAGGAGTGCTCTTTTTACTCTTGTACTGACTCTAGTACTTTTCAGAAAAGAAATTTTTGAAAAAATTTTTGTCAGATATTATCTCTATAATAATTTTAAAATAAAAATTTTATTTAAAATTTTTTGGTTATTTTTTATAACTGGATTAATTTATTTTTTAATACCAAGAATAAAATCTTTTGGTTTGTTATTTCAACAAAATGGAAATGCCTCAATTAGAATGGAATTGATAAAAGAGAGTTTTGAAATGGTTTATAAAAACCCATTTGGAGTGGGGCTGAATAATTTTACCAAAGAGCTGATTACATATAATTTGCCTGAAAGTCTGAATGGTTTTATAGTTCCAGTCCATAATACTTTTTTGATATTTTTTACTGAATTAGGAATTTTAGGCGGATTGTCTTTTGCAGTATTTATTTTTTATATATTTTTCAAAAAATTTAATGAAAAGAAAAAAGATTTGGCTGATTTTGGGGTGTGGGTGGGAATTTTAACTTTTTTAATTAATTGCCAAATTCATCCATTATTTAACCTTGATCCAACATTTGATTTAATTATGCTAGTTTTAGGATATTACTCAATATGCCTCTACCAAAAGAAATAACTGTCGCGGTTTTAACTTATAAAAGGAAAAATAAACTAAGTGTTTGTTTGACAAGTTTTTTAAATCAAAAAGATAAATTTAAAATATTGCTGATTGATAACGATTTTGAGAAATCAGCTTTTAAAATATTTTTAAAATTCAAAAAAAAATTAGATGTTCAATATTTGGTCGAGCCATCAAAAAATATTTCTAAGGCCAGAAATTTAGCGATTAAAAATTGCCAAAGCCAATATTTGGCTTTTGTTGATGATGATTGTATTTTGTCTAAAAACTGGTCTAATTTTGCATCTTTGGTAATCAAAAAAGGAAATAATCTAGCTTTTATTCAAGGCAATTCCATTTCAAAAAATCTAAATAAAGCACAAATGGTAGCACAGAACAATATTTACCAAAATTGGATTAAAAATAACCTTAAAAATAATTTTATTGATCCGCAGGCGCTGGACACTAAAAATATAATCTTGAATTTAAAACTTATCAAAAGATATAAAATAATTTTTGATGCAAATTTGCCAATTTTTGAAGATGTGGATTTTGGTCTGCAACTAAAAAAATGCCGATTAAAAGGAATATTGGAACCAGGAATGCTGGTGGAACATGAGGAATTAATGGGGTTTACAAAAATAATTAAGAAATTTTATTTTAGAGGAAAAATAAAATATATTTTAAATAAAAAATGGAAAGATTTTGATGGTTTTAATCCAAGATTTTTTGATGAAATCGGGAGAATAATTGAAGAACCACAAAAAATTTACGAACATTTATTTAACCAATTCTTTAACACTGGTTTTTTAATGGCTAAATTTCAAAAATTTAATTTTAATAAAAATAAAATAATCATTTTGAATTATCTCGATAAAGGAGCCAATGAAGAAAGAGCCGTCTGTCTGATGAATTTTTTAAAGAAAAATGATTTTGAGGCTGAAATAATAGACTCTCAAATTTTGTTTAATAAAAATTTTAAAAAAATAACTAATTTATTTTCAAATCCGTGGGCTTATTTGATATACAGATTTTTTAAATTGTTAAAACTTAGATTGAGGACTGATCCTTCATATATTTTTTATTTAGAGACAGTTTTAAGGGGCAATATTCTAAAAAAATATTTTTTAGAAAAAAATGTTGGGGCAATAATTATTCAATATCCAGAAGATATTTTGTTAGCAAAAGAATATAGAAAAAATAAAATAATTCTTGATTTGCCGACAATTTATTCTGAAGAAACAAAGAATAGTAAGATTGCCAAATTAGAAAAGAAAATATTTAAGCAAAAAAATAACATCTGTTTTCATTGGTATTCATTTTTAAATTTATCTAAAAAATTAAAAATGGCGCCTAAAAATAGTTTCATTTTAAATTGGGGATGCAATCAGCGCGAAGTTTTGGCAAAATATAATGAAAAGGCAAAAATAATTTATTTGGGAAAACTTAATTCTGAATGGATTTACCCTAAACTTTTAGAAAAAATACAAAAAAAATCGCCTTATTTATTGGATATTTATAGTTATGAATCTCCGGATAAAAATCTATATAAATCAATAAAAATAAAAGGGTTTATGAAAAATATTGATGATGTCAGTAAATATCAATTCGGTCTGTTATCTTTTGTCGATGACCGATTGCGAGATAATGGGTTTTCAGCTAAACATTTATTATATTTAAGCTATGGATTACCGGTTTTATGCCCTGAATGGAGAAAAGATAAACTGCTTAAACCTGCTACAATCTATTACAATGCTGAAAATTTTAATCAACAAATTAAAAAATACAGCCAAAAAAAATATTGGAATCAAAAACATTTAGCAGCAATAAAACTGGCAAAAAAATTTGATTGGAATCAAACCCTAAAACCAATTTTGCCAATTATTTATAAAATCCAAAATGAAATTTAAAAATATTTATAAAAAAATAAAAATTGCTGGAATAGTTAATTGGCAAAAATTATTGATCAGATTATCTTTAAACCGAGACTACCCTTTCAATAAACCAACTTCGATTATTATAGATCTTACCCAAAATTGTGTCCTTCATTGCCAACAATGTCATCTATGGAAAACTGAAGCAGAAAAACAAATGACCTTTGACGAGGCCAAAATAATAATTGACAGATTACATCAGTGGCTGGGAAATTTTTATTTATTTTTTACCGGAGGAGAACCATTTATCAACAAAGACCTGCCAAAAATAATTAAATATTCCGAAAGTATCGGAATAGTGACGCATGTCAATTCAAATGCTTTTCTAATTGATAAAAAATTAGCAAATAAAATTTTGGATAGCAGATTGTCGGCAATCTCTATTTCTTTGGATGGAGCAAAAGCATCGACTCATGATTTTTTAAGAGGAACAAAGGGCGCTTTTAAGAAAGTTATTAACGCTATTAAATTATTAAAAACAACCAAATCAAAGAAAAATCCAAATATCTTTATTAATACAGTGATAATGAAAGCAAATTTAAATGAGCTGGGAGATTTAATTAAACTTTCAAAGAAACAAAAGACTGATGGTATTACGTTTCAATGCCTCTTGCCAACACTGGCAAGTAAACAAAATATAGAACAATTAAAAAATAGCCACCTTTGGCCAGATTTTAATCAACTAAAAATTGTTATTTCAAAAATAATTAGAACTAATAATAGAAATTTACTGACATCAAAAGAAAATCTGAAACAGATAATTGATTATTATCAAAATCCAGAAAAAACTAATGATTTTCAATGTGAAGCAGGAATTAATAATTTCATTATCAACCGACAAGGAGAGGTTCGTCTTTGTTTTTCTCTTCCAGAGATAGGTAATATTTTAAAAACAACACCAAAAAAAATCTGGCTGGGTCAAAAAGCCCAAAAACAAAGAGGAATTATTAGAAAATGCAATAAAACCTGTAAAGTGATTGTCTGTAATAAATTTGACACCAACCGTTTAATTGAGGTTGAAAATCACAATTTTTGAATTACACCTAGACCAGGATCTTGATTAAATTCCATGGCAACTTGATGGTTCTTTTTTAATTCAGCCCAAAAATCCCTGGTACCATAAACATTTCCATCCTTATCGGGGCTGGCGATGTCGTGAAGGGCTAAAAAACCACCTTTTTTAAGCCTTGGCCAAAATAAATTGAAATCTGATTTCACCCCAGTATAAGAATGATCTCCATCTAAGTGAATATAATCATATTCTTCTTTTGAATGTTTTTTAGCAAAATCCTGGCTGGTCATTATATGTAATTTAAGATATTTTTCTAATCCAAATTTACCAAAATATTTTTTGGGGTTACATTTTTTCCAAAATCCGACTCCACCCCAATGTTTTCCAGGACCAGAATAATCTTTAATATCAAAACCAGCATCAACAAAATTAACTAAACCAAAATTATTATCACGGCAAGCGGTGGCACAAACAGCAGGAATATAACCATATTTACTCCCGATACATAAAACTTTTTTTGGTTTTAAATTTCGGATTAGGGCATAATGGATCCAGCCATAACCCAAATTTCCAGTTGATGGATCCATCTGATGCCAGTTATCTCTTTTGGCATATATCTTTATCAGATGTTTAATACCAGTTTTATTAATAATGGTTTTTTGGGCACAGAAAAACATAACTATTTTATTGAATAATAAGAGAAGTTTACCTTATTATTTTTTACATTGATCACCATAGACTGGAGAACAGCCTAGTTGACTACTGGTTCTTTGACTGGCAGTATCTTCAATGTGTTTGTTTAAAATTTGCTCTAATTCATATCCTTTTTGGGGATTTTCGGTGATCAAATTTTTTTGCTCAGCTGAATCATTATTTAAATTAAAGAGCTCTTTATTACCATTTTCTAAAGTCAGAATAAGTTTCCAGCCATCTTTGGTAGTTAAACTTCGCTTAAAAGTAAAAAGACGACAATCAGTTTCACTAAAAACATCATGAGCAATATCCTTATTATCATTTAAAGCTGGAACCAAATCGATTCCTTTGGTTTGTTGAGGAACAGGGTTTTGAATTCCAAGCAAATCAAGGGCGGTAGGCAAAATATCTAAAGTGCTGACTAACTGATTATTTTTTTGACCGGATTTCTGACCTGGCTGACGAATAGCAAAAAGAACATCTACAAGCTCACCATATAAGGTAGCTCCATGATCGATACTTTTGTGCTCATAAAATTCAGTGCCATGATCGGACATGACAATAATCACAGTGTTATCTAAAAGATTCATAGATTTGACTTGATCCATAAATTGCTTGAATTCGGAATCCATGTCATTAATTTTTTCATCATAGATAGCTCTCCAAAAAGACACATCTTGATTTGATAAATTTAATTTACCGCCATTAGCTAAGCCTTCTTCTCTAAGTTTGGCTTGCTCAACTTTACTGCCGGTGTATTTACCAGTGTAAGGTTTAGTGACATAACGATAATCAAAACCGGCTGCAGGAACATGTTGACCGTGAACATCATAACCATGAAGGAATAAAAAGAATGGCTTGTCTTTATTTTGAGTTAACCAATCAAGAGCTTTTGGAATGCTTCCTTTAAAACCTCCAAAAGTTTCGGTTTCAAAATATGTATCAAAACCTTGTTTAAATCCAAATTGAGCACCAACACCAGCGTCACCAGTAAAACCGCCAGTGACATAGCCATTATTTTTAAGGATTTCAGCTAAAGTAACAGCGTTAGGCGATAAATTTTTAAGATTAGAAATGACACCTTTTTGGGTTTTTAAATCATAATCAACATATTTATTAATGACTTTATGCTCAGATGGATACATGGAAGTAAAAACAGACATGTGAGTAGGAACTGTCCAAGATGAAGGACTGACTGTGTTTGTAAATAAGGTTGATTGATCGAGGAATTCATCTAAATTTGGGGTGGTTTTAAGCGAATAACCATATTCATCAAGATGTTTAGCTTGGAGACCATCAATAGAAATTAAAATGAGATTGTATTTTTTTGAACTGAGTTTAAGGGATTTATTGGGCAAAAATTTTAAAACTCCGACAGTCACTAATAAAATAATAACTAAGGTTAGAATGATAAATTTCTTATGTTTCATGTTTGCGAGCTCTTTTGTAATAAAATGTTAATAGTTAATATTAAAATTTTAAAAGATGAAATTAAAGTGGTTAGTTTTAGGATTATTGTTAGGTTTGATAATTTTGTCGGCAGGTGTCGGTTTTAAGATAAAAGAGAAACAAAAAACAATAAAAAAAACAGAAGAATCAGCGGTAAAAAAATGTGATCATTGTAATATAATGCTGATGGATATTGATATTCTTCGGGCTGATGAACTGCCATGCTATGGATATTCCCGAAATACAGCACCAAATTTATGTTCTTTTGCTAAAAAATCAATCGTTTTAAAAGATAATTATTCAACAGCGGTATGGACTCTTCCGAGTGTTTTTTCAACAGTTACATCGCTTTATCCAACTTTTCACCGAATCAGAATAAGCTACAGAGATAAATTGTCAGACAAAATACCAACCTTAGCAGAGACTCTTAAAAAAGAGGGGTATTACACTGTTTATGTTGGATATGATTTAAAAAACTCAGCTTTACTAAGTTCAGAAAACGGCGGTCTAAGAGGCTACGATTTAGTTACCAACGAACCTATTGATAAAGTAATTTCAGATATTTCTAAAGAGAGAAAACCATGGTTTATTCATTATTATAATGCTGATTTGCATTTGCCATATTTAATACCAGAAGGAGAAAAACCGATTGATAATAGCCTTCAGGCTCCAAAAAATTTACCGATAACAGAATCTGATTTTAATAAATTGCTGGATACTTATGTTAGAAAAAACTATGCAAAAGTATTTAATCAAAAAGGCATAAAAGAATATTCTTCAATTATTTTGTCAAAAAAGAAATCTGATGAAGATGTGAGTGTGGTTAATCTTTTTTATAAAATAAAAAGTACAGGAATGGAAATAGAATATTTAAAAGATGGATGGAACCCTATTTATAATACTTATCTGTCAACCTTTGACGCTAAAAATGAATCTGATGTGGCATATGTCAAAATGATGTATGACACTAATCTTAGTATTTTAGATAGGGATTTAAAGACAGTTTTAGAAAAATTGGATTCAGATGAAAAAACAGTAACTGTAATAATGTCGGACCATGGGGAATCTTTTGGTGAACATGGAACATTTTCCCATTCCGATGATTATCATAGTGAATTATTCTATACTCCACTAATAATTCATTCCCCAGTTTTGAAAGAAAAAATAATTGACCAGACTTCAAGTAATATTGACATATTTCCAACAATACTTGATGCGGTGAATATTCCTAAAATTGAGGGATTGATGGGTAAATCTCTGATTAATAATGAAGATATTGGAAGCAGTCGGTTTGTTTTTGGAGAAAGCAGTGAGGGTTTCATTATTCAAAATAAAGATTGGCTGTGTTTTTCTCCAATTGACTCTCCTGTTTCAAAATCGATACTTTATAATAAAAAACTTGATCCAAAAGAACAAAATAATGTGGCAACTGAATATCCAGAGGTAACACAATCACTTTATAATCAAATGGAATTATTACGCTCCTACGAATTATTACTTTTGGGGATAAAACCAACAACCGTTTATTCAACTCCGATAAATTTAGAACCAGAAAAAATCGAAAAACTTAAAAAAGAAGGGTATTTTTAGCTTATGAATAAATTTGATAATTTTCCAAAAATAAACAAGAAAGATGTTGAAGGTAGAGAAACCCCTTTTTTTTTGATTGACCAGTCGATAATTAAAACCCGGTATGAACTAATTAAAAAAAATCTAACCAAAAGTTGGGGTACTAAAAATATAATTGCCTACTCTTTTAAAACTAATTATAAAATTGGGGAAGAATTTAAAAAACAAAAAATAGAAACATACGCTGAGGTGGTTTCAAAAATGGAATACCAAAAAGCCAAAACAGCAGGATATCCTGATTCGCAAATTATTTATAATGGACCAAACAAAGAAAATCTAATGGAGGTTTTAAAATATCCAACCATGATTAATTTGGATAATTTTACTGAACTGGAGACAATAATAAAACACAAAAAGAATATAAAATCTATGATCGGCCTTCGGTTGAACAGTGAATTAAAAGCAAGCAGGTTTGGTTTTAATATGGAAAATGGCGAGGTGGAAATGGCGGTTAAAAAATTAAATAAGGCCGGAATTAAAATAAGCGGACTGCATATACATTTAGGATTTTTTACACCACCAAAAACATATAAACTCATATCAAAAAAAATAATAAATTTTATTCAAGATAATAATTTGAATCTTGAATATATTGATTTTGGGGGCGGATTTCCCAGTCATGGAAATAAACCATATGGATATAAAAAACTCCCCTATTGCCTGGTTAATGATTACGTTTTACAAATTTGTAAACCATTAAATAAATTTTATCGGAATAAAAATAAACCATTTTTAATATTAGAGCCAGGCAGATTTTTAGTGGATGATTCAACTATTTTAGCTAGTAGAGTTTTGGATATTAAAACAGGTAAAAATAGTCAAAAAATTATTTTAGATGCTACTAATAATATGCTGTCATCAGTTTGGTTTCGTCCGCAAATAATTAAAATTTTTGGGACAAAATCAAGAAAAAAAATATCAACAATAATTTACGGGAGCAGCTGTCAGGAAGATGATATACTTTATCAAGGTAAATTACCGACAATAAAGGTTGGTGATTTGGTAATTTTTTATTGTGTGGGCGCTTATAATCAAAATATGAATGGAGATTTTATTTTTCCAAAAACAGGACATTTTTTTAAGAAAAATTGATTATGAAATTAATATCAAAAAATCCAGAATTGACTTTTAATGATGTACTTTTACTGCCGGGATATTCTGATTTTGTGATGGTGGATGATAAGAAAAAAACTAATTTAAAAACTAAAATATCAAAAAATCTGGAAATAGATATACCAATATGCTCTTCTCCAATGACATATGTTACAGAAACAGAAATGGCGATTACTATTGGAAAAATGGGAGGAATCGGATTTATTCACTGTTTTCAGGATTTTGAAAAACAGCTTAAACAAGTTAAAGAAGTCAAAAAAAATAAAGTTAAGGTGGCAGTGTCGGTGTCAGATTTTTCCGATAAAGGACTAAAACATATTGGTAATCTTTTAAAATTAAAAACTGACCTGATCTGTATTGAAACCGCGCATGGATTTAATTATCAGACAATTGAATTTATTAAAAAAGTAAAAAAGATTTTTCCTAAAGCAGAAATCTGTGTTTCTTTAGTGGTGACAGCGGAAGCAACCGAGGCATTGATCAAGGCTGGAGCGGACAGTATACGAGTGGGTATCGGCGGAGGTTCACATTGCACCACCAGATTGGTAACTGGCACTGGAAGACCTCAACTTAGCGCTATTCATGATTGTTACAAAGTGGCGAAAAAATATAAGGTGCCAATAATTTCTGATACCGGAATTGAATACCCTGGCGATATCGCTAAAGCGATAGCATTTGGGGCTGATGCGGTTATGATTGGAGGTTTGTTTGCCGGCACAAGAGAAAGCCCAGGAAAAATTATAAAAATAAAAGGCAAGGATTATAAATTTTCGGCAGGAATGTGCAGCAATGAAGTTAGATACTCACCTGTTTCAATAATTAAAAAAACTCTGGCTAAAACAAAAAAAATAATTAAAAAAATTATCAAAATCGATAATTCCAATAATTTTGTTTCCAACTATAGCCAGCCATTTTATTTTATCCATGAGGGAGTCTCTGGACTAATTCCTTATAAAGGCAGTGTAATTTCGGTAATAACCGAATTGATTGGCGGATTAAGAAGGTCGATGTGGTATTTGGGGTGCAAAAATATAGAAGAAATTAAAAACAAAACCAAAGTGGTGGTGGTGACAAACAATACTGCCAAAGACAATACTCCGAGAATATGAAAATTCTAAATAGAATTAAAAAAGAGATAAAATCGAAATATTTTTTAAGATCAATTAAATGTATTATTTGGGATTATGATGGAACTTTGTATGAAAGCGAAGAAATCGGAAGTGAATTAAAAAAAACATTTTTTCTAATTTCCAAAAAATATAAAACAAAATTAACAATGGCTGAATTTGACAATAAAAGCGAATTACTAGGATCATGGTCGATGGCCACTAATTATTTTACGTCGATGACTGAAACAGATATTCTTGATTTGGTTGACAGTAAAATTGATAAATTAAAATTTATCAAAAAAAATCCGGAAATAGTTAAATTTATTGAATCGACTCAAAAAAAATATTTACATTTAATATTGACAAATTCCACTAAAAAAGAGGTGAAATTGGGTTTAAAGAAAATTGGGTTTAAAGAAAATACTTTCAATAAAATATTTTCCAGAGATTACACAAAACTTTTAAAACCTGATGTTGAAATTTATAAACAAATCCAAAATTTTACCAATCTCAAAAAAAATAATTTTTTATGTGTTGGCGATTCGTTATCCTGTGATATAAAACCGGCTAAGGAATTTGGATTTAAAGCTATTCCAATCTGGGAATTATTTGAAGTATTTTAAATTAGACACGATTACTTTTTAAAAGAACGCCGGATTTTTGAGAGACCCATCCCTTTTCAAAATTATTTATATATTTGATCTGTTTAAGAACATAAAAAAAATCTTCCGGATTTTTAATTTTCATTTTTAATCTCTTGATTGTTTTAAAAATATTTCCCCACCTGTTTTTAAAAAATAGACGATATAACTGCTGCTGAATTTCAACTAATTCATCACCGGTAAAATTTTTAGTGTTGCATGATAAGTTTTCTGAAAATAATATTTTTTTATCTTTAGGCAATAAGCCTTCTTTTTTAAAAATTTCATAAACTGGAGCTCCAGGACGCAAGCCTAACCTAAAAAAGAAAGCAATATCCACATCAGAATTAAGAGAGAAATCTAAGGTCTGATTAATCTGATCACGAGTTTCATAAGGAAAACCAATGATATTGGTAGCAAGAGTCCAAAAACCTAATTTATTGGCATATTGAGTAAGATCTCTGGCTTGTTCTAAACTGTAAGGTTTACCAATCCATCTTCGCATTAAAGGATCACCAGATTCAATTCCAAAAGTAATTCGGTAACATCCAGCTTTTTTCATTAATTTTAAGAGTGGTTTGTCTAAAGTCCAATGGGCAATTCCGTTTGGGGTTGACCATTTAATGTCTAATTTCCTCTTAATTATTTCTTTGCAAATAGTGGTCATTCTTTTTTTGTCTGCCGACATACTATCGTCATAAAAAGAAATTTCTTTAGCACCATATTTGTTTATCAACTGCTGAATTTCATCAACCACATTTTTAGCAGAACGACCTCGCCAATGGTGCTGCCAGACAGCAAAAGAAGAACAATAGACACAATGATTTGGACAACCCCTGGAGGTTTCAACAATAAAACAGGGTTTTCTTATCTGAGAAATATCACCGAGATTATATTTTTTAAGATTTAACAAATCCCAATCCGGAAAAGGCAAATCATCTAAATTTTTAACCAAATCAGCCGGCGGATTAATTTTTATTTTATTTTTGTCCTTATAAACAAGACCGTTAATTTTTTCAAAATATTTTCCCTGACTAATGGCCTCCAATAATTTTTTAAAAGTTATTTCACCTTCACCATAAATGGCAAAATCAACAAATTTATAACTTAAACAATTAGCTGGATTAATACTGACATGGGAACCGCCAAAAATTATTTTTATTTTTGAATTAAAAGTTTTTATCTGTTTGGCCAACAATAAAGCATCATTATAATAGGCGGTGAACATGACACTAATTCCAATAACATCTGGATTATATTTTTTGATATATTTTTTGATCTGAGGCCAGCTCAAACCAACCCGAGTAGTATTTTTTTTGTGAATAGTATTATCTAAACCTTCGGCCAGGGCATCCAACAAATTTACTTCATAACCTAAATCGCGAATATAAGTGGCTAGATATAATAATCCCATCGGGGCATGAGATTTAACAACCAAGCCAGAACCATAACAAGTTATTGGTGGATAGATAAATAAAACTTTCATTTTTTAAAAAAGTATTTTTTGGTATTCATCGTCTCTCTTTTTAGCAATCTGGACCAAATCTTTCATATCAACAGAAATTAATTTACCATTTTTAAATTGATAACAGCAATTAATTAAACTTAATAAAAATATTGGGTCATGAGAAGAAATTAAAACAGTAATATCTTTTCTTTTTTTATTTAAATCTTTAATCTCTTTTAATATTTTTGACTGATAATCAAAATCGCCGGCTAAAAATATTTCATCCATAATCAAAATTTCACTTTCACTGGCGATGGCGACAGCAAAAGCTAATCTAAATTTCATACCTGAAGAATAGGTGTAAAAAGGGGCGTTGATAAAATTTCCGATACCGGAAAACTCGATAATAGAATCCATTTTTTGGTTAACTTCACTTCTGGTCATGCCAACCAATAACCCATTTAAATAAATGTTTTCTCGACCTGACAAATTCAAATCGAAACCATCCTCTAAATTCATAAGAGATGCAATTCTACCTTTGGTTTTAATCTCTCCGTTGTTGGGAGTGCAAATTCCTGAAATTAATTTTAAAAAAGTAGTTTTTCCGGTGCCATTTTTTCCAATTAAACCAACTTTTTGGCCACGAAAAATCTCTAAAGATAAATTATCGATTACACAATTTTTTTCGCCACGACTATATTTGGCGCCATATTTTTTGGAAACATTTTTGAATTCAATAGCCACATTTTTTTTCATATTAAATCCAATCATCAAAATATAAACTCATTTTTTTGAAAACAACCAAACCAACAATAAAAATAATAATTCCCACCAGCATACTGACAATATCACCCAATAAAAAATTTAGCGGCATGTTGAAAAAGATATATCTTGAAAATTCGACTATACCAGTCATAGGGTTAAGGTAAAAAAACCAATAAAGATTTTTGGGCAATAAATCGATGGTGTAAACAATTGGCGTCCAATAAAACCAAAGAGGCAAAATAGTGGAAACAATAAGATTAATATCTCTGAATCTGACATTTAGAGCAGAAAACAAAAAAGAAAAACCACTCACAACCAACAATAACCAAATTAATAACAAAGGGGTTAATAAAATTTTAAAAGATCCTAGAGTTCCAAAGAATAATAAAAAAATAGTTAAGGAAATCAAAAAACTTATCAAGTTTGAGAGTAAAACTGATAAAACAATGCTTTCCCGGGGAAAATTAGCTTTTTTAATTAATGATCTTTTATTAACAATAATGGTGCTATTTTTAGAAACTGTAAGAGAGAAAAAATTCCAGATTAAAAGACCGATGAATAAAAAAACAAAATAATTCTCAACTTTAACGGGAACAAAAAATTGAAAAATAAAACCATAAACAAACATTTGGATCAGCGGATTTAAAAATAGCCACAAAAAACCTAAAAACATAAATTTATATTTAGTTTTCAATTCCCTTTCCGTCATAGTCCATAAAAATTCCCACCATCTCTTCTGACTATCTGAAAATATAAACATAGGTAATTATACTATCTAGTGACAGGGCAAATATTATTTTTTATATGCTAAGATTAATGTAATATGCCAAACAAAACACAAGAAAACCTACTTAAAGCTTTTGCTGGCGAAAGCCAAGCCAGAAACAAATATTATATGTTTGCTAAAATGGCTCGAAAAGAAAATCTGGAATGGATAGCCCGAGTGTTTGAAGAAACGGCAGATCAGGAAAGAGCCCATGCTGAGGAAGAATTTGAAATGATTAAAGAACCGGTGAATGTTGAGAGTGGACTGTCGATTGGACCTTACAGCGCTAAAACAATTGAAAATCTAAAAATGGCAGCGGCTGGCGAACATTATGAATGGACAAAAATGTATCCATCGTTTGAAGAACAGGCAAAAATTGATGGCAATACTGAAGCGGAAAGATTATTTAGAGAAGTGAAAGAAGTGGAGGAAAAACACGAAGAAAGATATATTATTTTGGCAACACATATTGATAACAACACACTTTATAACCAAGAGGCGGAATTGGAATGGAAATGCCTAAATTGCGGATATATTCATAAAGGCAAAACTCCCCCAAAAGAGTGCCCTGTCTGTAAAAAACCTTTTAGTTGGTATATGGCTTTAGGATTGATAAGATAGGTAATGATGAAACTGTTAGCAAAAAATACCTGGCTGGTGATTTTTTTGGCGATAATAATCAGTTTTGCGATGCCATTTTTAGGAGAAGGGTTAAATCCATATCTGAATATTTTTTTGATGGTGTTAATGTTTTTAAGCTGTTTGGATATTGATTTAAAAGTATTTGTTGAATCACTGAAAGATTTTAAAATTCAAGCATTAATCTTGGCAATTGTTCACTTAGCTTCACCATTGATTGTATTAATATTTTTAAAAAGTTTTTTAAGTGAAGAAATATTTCTAGGATTAATACTAGCGTCGGTAATACCAGCAGGAAGAGCTGCTGTTTTTTTAGTGAGTATTTATGGCGGAAAACCAGAAACATCTTTGGTGATTTCGACAATCTCAAATGCATTAAGCCCAATAGTTGTGCCATTTTTAGTCTGGCTGTTTGCCAAAACCAGTATTGAAATCAATCCAGTATCAATGGGAACGACTATTTTGTGGCTGGTGGCAGTGCCGATAGTGGCAGCAATTTTAGTAAGAAGTTTAGGATTGGCTAAATATTTAGTGAAACAAGCATCGGGGTTATCGGTAATATTTTTATTCCTGATAATTATGGGAATAATTTCGCCAATAAGACAGGTGATTTTTGATAATTGGGAAAAATCAATATTTTTAATATTAATAGTAATCGGATTAATTTCATTTGATTTTTGGTTGGGATGGAAAATCGGGAAAACAAAAGAAGATAAAATTACTTTAGCAGTGACAGCAAGTTATAAAAACTATACTTTGGGAACTTTGGTGGCATTATCTTTATTTAATCCAGTGGTGGCATTACCATCAATAATTTACACAATCACCAACAATTTGATGCTGGTGCCGATACAATTTTTAACGAAAATAAATAAGGTAAAATAGGTGGTAAATGTTTTTGTAGTTTAATGGATAGAATACTCCCCTCCGAAGGGAGTGATGTGAGTCCGATTCTCACCAGAGACACAAATGAAACAGATATTAAAAATAAATAAACCCTCCGATCTCGATAAAATCGAGATCACCTCCCTTGACAGGGCGGCTAAAAAAATAGTTTTGGTTGGCGGATGTTTTGATATTGTTCATTTGGGACATATTGAGTTTTTGGAAAAAGCAAAAGCAGAGGGAGAGATATTAATAGTATTGCTGGAATCAGATGAAAATATCAAAAAAAATAAAGGGGCAAACCGGCCGATAAATAATCAGAAAGATAGAGCCATTTTTTTGACTAAATTAAAAATGGTGGATTATGTGGTTTTACTGCCGGAAATGAAAAGAGATGAAGATTATTTGGAAGTAATCAAAAAAATAAAAGCCAAGATAATTGCGGTAAGCGAAAACGATATAAATTTAGAAAAGAAAGTAAAAGAAGCTAGGGAGATTGGGGCAAAAATAGTAATAGTGAGCAAATTAATTCCACAGCAATCGACCAGCCGAATTATTGAGATAATTAATATATAATCCATTACCTATGAAAAACGAGGAAAGCAAAAATAAAGGAGAGTTATACTACGATGAAAGATCGGCTGGTGGTTTGGTGTATAAAATTGAAAATAATAAAATATTTTGGCTATTAATTAAAACTATCTCTAATTTCAGCAGCCAAAAAAATAAAAAGAGAGAGACTGATGATGGAGCGGTTTATAAATTTCCAAAGGGCCATTTAGACAAAAATGAATTTTTAAAACAGGCAGCCTTGAGAGAAGTGGAGGAAGAAGGCCGGGTGAAGGCAAAAGTGGTAACCAAATTAGGATCGAATGATTATTTAATCTGGGATAAGGAACAAAAAAGAAAAATCGTAAAAAAGGTGACGTTTTTTTTGATGGAATATCTAGGACAAAGCAATTTGAAATATTATGATGATGAAATGGTGTTGGAAAGAGATTGGTTCAGTTTTGAGGAAGGATTGGAAAAATTGGCTTATGACAGCGAAAAAGCACTTTTGAAAAAAGCTAAAACAGAATTAGACAAAATAATAAAAAAGCAGATATAATACTTTACCCTTGGAGGGGTCGCATAGTGGTCTAGTGCGCTCGCTTGGAAAGCGTGTGTGTCGTAAGGCACCGAGAGTTCGAATCTCTCCTCCTCCGCAATCTTACCTAAGGTTCCGTATCATCTTAATAAGATGTTGAATAAAAATTGACAATAATACAATCCCGTTATTACAAAGACAGAAGCTATGGTTTTACGAATTATTACTTCAAATTTTTGAACTTTATTAAAAACAACTCCGATCTTTTTAGCACTGAAAGTAAGGATAAAAGAAAAAATTATCACTGGTAATCCAGTTCCCAAAGCAAATAATGGTGGCAATAAAAGACTTTCATGTGATTTCAAAACCATGGGAATCAAAACTCCAAAAAATAAAACTCCACTGTATGGACAGAAAGCCAAAGAAAACAACATTCCCAATAATAACGATCCAATGTAGCCTTTTTTAGCTAACCAAAGTTTAATTTTATCAATTTTTGGATTACTGGTTTTAAGATTAATTTTAATAACATCAGCCATGATTAATCCAATTAAAATTAGAACTGGACCAAGAGCTTTATCTCCCCAGGCTTGAAAAATTGAAGAAATAGAGAAAGATGATAAACCAAAATAAATGAGGGTGGCGAGTAATGTATAACTAATTCCCCGACCTAAGGTGTAAAAAAGACCGTTTAATAAAGTTTGTTTGGAACTTTTAATATCTTTGGAAATAAAAGCGATGGCGATGATATTGGTGGCTAAAGGACATGGACTAATAGAAGTCATTACACCAATTAAGAAAGATGATAAAAGTGGAATATTGTAGGTATCAATTAAATAATTTAGCCATTCCATAGGTTAAAATAATTTTCTTAATTTGGCTTCAAAATAGGATTTAATTTGAGCCTCATTAGTAACTAAACGCCAAACAGTTGTATCCTCTTCGTGATTGTCTTTGCCATCTTTAATAGCATTGATATAAAGTGCCGAGCCACTAACTCCATAATCTTTTGCCATTTGGAAATTTTCTGGTGAATCAATATTGACTTCTCTAAAAGTAATTTTGCCCGATTTAAGTTCTTCGGGGAATTTTTCTTCAATCACAGCTTGGGTGTATTTCCCAATATTGATACAAGAGACGCATCTTTGGGTGGCATGAAAAACAAAGACTTCAATTTTTTCAGAGCTGGAGGGTAAGGAAGTGTTTACTGAGGGAGTTGGTTGTGGGGTTATATAGACTATTTTTTCTTTTGGCTCAAATGGTTTGAAAATAATAAAAGCTGAAATTAAAAGAAAGAAAATTGGGACAATAATAAAAAGTTTTTTCATTATTGAAGAAAATTAAAAAGATAACCAATTAACATAATGCCGATACTGGTAATTCCAAAAAATGCTACTAATAATTGCCATTTCATGGCTTTTTTAAGAATTAAAGCTTCCGGTAGAGATAGGGCGACAGTTCCGGTCATAAAAGCCAGAGCAGTTCCTATGGGAACTCCTTTATTTATGAGCACCTCAATAATAGGAAGAACTGTAATTGGACTAGCATAAAGCGGAACACCTAAAAGAGTGGCAACTGGAACTGTCCACCAACTTTTTATTGATAAATATTTTTCAAAAAAATTAGCTGGAACAAAACCATGGATAATGGCGCCAAGACCAACACCTAAAAGGACATAAGGGAAAATACTTTTAGTAATTTTGAAACCATCAGTCCACCAATAATTGAGAATTTTTTTAAATTTAATTTTTTCTCCCCCATTTTCGGCTTCAATATCAGATCTCGATTTATATTTTAATAATTGCTGATTTACATACTTTTCTAAATGTAATTTTTGAAGAATCATGCCACCAATGACTGCCACAATAATTCCGGCAAGATTGTAAATGATGGTGGTTTTCCAACCAAAAAGAGCAGGAAATAAGATGAGTGATGATTCATTGACTAAAGGCGAGGCAATTAAAAAGGCAAAAGTAACACCTAATGGAATTCCAGCACTTAAAAAACCAATGAAAAGTGGAATTGAAGAGCAAGAACAAAATGGAGTGACAACTCCTAAAAAAGCAGCAAATAAATAATCCAATCCATACCAGCGTCTTTTGGTTAGCAAATCCCTGACTTTATTGGTTGGGAAATAATAGCGAGTGATAGCCATTAAATAATTTATAAAAACCAAAAGAATGCCAATTTTAATGGTGTCGTAGATAAAGAAATTTAGAGCAGAACCAAAATAAGAATCTTTAGCTAAATTAAGCCAATTATTAGTAACAATATTGGCCAGTAATTGAATAGGATAAAAAATGTCCATATTAGCATTTGCCTCCACAACTGCAAGCTGATTTTTTAGAAAGAACTTCTTTAATTTTTTCTAAATTACCAGAGCCAAGCATGGCGATTTTGCCATCAATAGTTATAACTGGAGATTCTAATACACCAAGTTCAATGATTTTGGAGAGGTCATCAAGATATTCAACTTCAGCATTAATTCCTAATTCTGCCACTGCTGTTTTGGTTAATTCATAAAGATTTTTACAGGTACAACAACCTGAGCCTATTATTTGGATTTTCATATTTTTTAGATTTGAAATAATAAATTAGTAATTCTTTTACCTTCATCAGTTAAAGAATAATGGACATAAAGACCTTGTTTTTCATTTTTAATAACTCCTATCTCTTTTAGATCACGCAAATGATGGGAAACTAAACTTTGAGATAGCTTTAATTGTTCAAAGATTTCACAAACACAATGTTCTCCATCTTGGAGAATACATAGAATTTGAAGACGACTATTTTCGGAAACTATCTTAAGTAAAGATGATAACTCCCCTACTTTTTTGGATTCGGAAGATTTATTTGAACAACAACTATATGAACTCATGTTCATATATTACTGCCGACGTATTGGTTTGTCAACAAAGTAGGTTCTAACTGTGTTAATGGTTCGCCGCTCGTGGTTTTGATATGATTTGTTATGCGTAAAGCTTTGAAAATTTTTGGAGGGATAATTCTGATAATTATTGTTTTAGCAATTATTTATATTTTGACTCTTTGTTTTCCGGAACCGTTTTTTAAAAATAAAATTACGGTTAGGAATATCACTGTTTATTCAGATGAAGAAATTCCAGCTGAAATTAATGAAATAGCAAAAACAGCTGAATCGAGAATCCAAAAATCAGCAATTTATAAAAATGAAAAACAACGGATTTTTATAGCTAACAATATAGTCAGATGGAATTATTTTTCAAATATAAACCATAAGGCTGGAGCAATTTCCTATGTGTATTTTATAAATAATATTTTTTTGAGAAAGACGGATATAAAAAATAATCGGCTGTATGGACCATCGGGGAAAACAGCGACTGGAGACAGAACTTTGGATTATTTTATGGCCCATGAAATGACTCATAGATTAGAATTTGAATCAATGCCTTGGTATAAATATTCAATAAAGGAAAATTGGGTTCAAGAAGGATATTCGGAATATATTGGACATGATTCACAAAATTATGAGTCAGCACTTAAATATTATTTGGAAGTGCCGGAAAATGCGGGAGCAAAACGATATACTAAATTAAGAACAATGACGGCTTATCTGCTGGAAAAAGAAAAAATAAATATGGCTGATATTTGGGATAAAATCAATGATTATGAAACAATATTAAAACTGGCAATTCCGGATGATAAACCAAATATTGTGAACCAATAAAACTGATTTAATTGAATTAATGGTTTGGATTAAAAGTTTGTTAAGATATATTCAGAAATGGATCAAGAAGCACAAAAACCAAAAGTTGGGCTAGGGGTGATTTTAATCAATAATGAGGGAAAAATATTAATCGGCAAAAGAAAAGGCAGCCATGCCCAAAAATATTCCATTCCTGGTGGACATTTAGAATTGGGAGAAAGTTTTGAAGAATGCGCCACTCGAGAAATAAAAGAAGAAACTGATTTAGAGATAAAAAATCCAAAAGTAATTGCCGTGACTAATAATTTGGAAACATTTCGAGAAGAAGGCAAACATTATATTTCGATCATTATTTTAGTGAACAAATATTCAGGTGAATTAAAATTAATGGAGCCGGAAAAATGTGAAAAATGGATATGGTGTGAACCAGACAAAGTGCCGGAGCCTCATTTTGATGCCAGCCGGCTGGGAATTGAATGCTTTTTAAACAAAGTCCCCTATTGTGGGATGAAATAAGAACCAAATTCACCTGCTCTGAAAATTTAATTTAATTTTTAATATTTTTTAATAATTGTGGTTGGGTTTTAAAATCTCAAGGGCGGTATAATAAATACATAATGCAAAAGGAAGCTAAGGCAAGAATAAAAATCAATAAACTTCTTGAAGATTCAGGTTGGAGATTCTTTGATGATGAAAACGGAAAAGCAAATATTCAATTAGAGCCTGGAATAAAATTTTTGGAACTTGGAGATGATTTTGAACATGAAAAACGTGGTTATATTGATTTTTTATTATTAGATAAAGATGGTCGAGCACTTGTAGTAGTTGAAGCAAAAAAAGAATCAATCGATCCACTATTTGCCAAAGAACAAGCAAGAAATTATGCCCGTACTTCTGGAGCCCGTTTTATTATCCTTTCAAATGGAAATATTCATTATTTTTGGGATACAAAACATGGAAATCCTGATACTATTTCACGTTTCCCAACTCAAGATTCCATTACCCAATACGAAACATATATTCCAAATTCACTAGAGCTCGCTCAAGCTAGAATAGATGAAAATTATATAATAGAAACACAAACGCCAGGTTATTTTAAAGATCCAGATTTTCAAAATGAAAAAACTAGATTAAATTATTTAAAGAAAAATAACCTTAAACAGCTTCGACCATATCAAGTCAAATCGATAGAAGCTCTTCAAGAATCAGCGAAAAAAGGTAACCAAAGATTTTTATTTGAAATGGCCACTGGTACAGGTAAAACTTTAATATCAGCGGCAGTAATCAAATTATTTTTAAAAACAGGAAATGCTCGTCGGGTTTTATTTTTAGTCGATCGATTAGAACTCGAAGATCAAGCTCAAAAAGCTTTTGTTCAATATCTTGGTAAAGATTTTCGTAGTGTAGTTTATAAAGAAAATCGTGATTCTTGGCAAAATGCTAATATTGTTGTTTCAACAATCCAAACTTTTTTAACTAATGATCGTTATAAAAAAGAATTTTCTCCAACTGATTTTGAATTAGTTATTTCTGATGAAGCTCACCGTTCAATTGGTGGTAATAGTCGGGCTGTATTTGAATATTTTGTCGGTTATAAACTTGGTTTAACAGCAACTCCAAAAGATTATCTAAAAGGTTTTGATTCTGAAGGTGCAGATACTCAAAGAGAGTTTGAACGTCGATTACTTTTAAGCACTTATAAAACCTTTGGTTGCGAATCTGGTGAACCAACTTTTCGATATGATTTATTAGCTGGAGTAAATGATGGCTATTTGATTAATCCTGTTATTGTTGACGCTCGTACTGAAATTACGACTCAACTTCTTTCTGAAAATGGTTATGCTATTCACACTACTACCGAAGAAGGAGAGGATGTTGACCAAATATATAATGAAAAACACTATGAAAGAAAATTTTTTAATGACGAAACTAATATAGCCATGTGTAAGGCCTTTACTGAAAATGGATTATTTGATCCAATTGCTCAAAAACAAGGACTTCCCCTTTTTGGAAAATCAATTGTCTTTTGTGTTTCACAAAAACATGCAGCAAGAATTACTAATATTTTGAATAAATTTGCTTTTGAAAAATGGCCAGAACTTTATAGTGAATCTGATTTTGCAATGCAAGTAAGTTCTCAAATTAGGGATGCTCAACAAATGACTATAAATTTTTCTAATAATCGTTTGGGTGGAAAAACTAAACAACCAGATGGATATGATACCTGCAAAACTCGGGTGGCAGTTACTGTAGGAATGATGACTACAGGTTATGATTGTCAAGATTTATTAAACATTGGTTTAATGCGTCCTGTTTTTAGTCCTTCGGAGTTTGTTCAGATTAAAGGTCGAGGCACACGAAAATATTCTTTCGATTTGGAAGATTATGAAAATAAAGAAACCATTTCTATTGCTAAAAATAAATTTAAATTTTTTGATTTTTTTGCTACCTGCGAATATTTTGAAAAAGAATTTCCTTATGATGAAAAAATTAAACTTCCATCAATTAAAAAAATAGAAGAAAAACAAATTTATGAAGATAAAGGATTAATACAAGGAGAATTTGTTGATGAAAATGGTCATAAAATTTTTAATGGTCCAATTGATATTGCTACCCATGATGAAATAAAATCCGTTTCAGAAACTATAGTTGGAACTGAAGGTATGCGAATTGATCGTGAAGGCTTTAAAAGAGCAATCGAAGAAGATGTAATTGGAAATGAGATTCTTAAAAATTTGTGGAAAAATGGTGATACTCAAGAAGCGGAAGATTTTGTCAAAAAAGAGATATTTGAAAAGCCAAAATATTTTCTTAATTTGGATAAAATCCGTAAATTGTTTAAGGTTGATCGCCGCATTTCAGTTAAGGAGTTTTTAGAAGTGGCTTTTGGTGAAAAGGAATCTTTTGAAATGAAAGATGATTTATTAGAATCTGAGTGGAAAAAATTTATGGATATTTATGATGTTGATCAAGAACATTACCAACCAGCTAAGAATTTTTTTAAAGCTTATATTAGTGATGAAGAAGTCCGCGACATAATTAAAAGTAATCAACCAGCAAAATTTTATAATTGTCCATCTTTTGATTTTGAAGATTATCAAAATTTAAATGGATTTAAAAATACTATTCCTCAATATATTCAAGATTATGCTTTTCATTTAACTCATCTATAATATTTAAATGAACACAGACATAAAAAGACACATTGATGCGGCTCGACAAGTTTTAGTAGGAGTGGTTCCAAATCCAAGTTCACAAATTGATCAAATAACAAATGCTTTAATTTATAAATTTATGGATGACATGGATCAAGCTGCTATAAAAGTTGGTGGTGATCCAAATTTTTTTGTTGGAGATTTAGAAAAATACGCGTGGACGCGTTTAATGGATCCGCGCATAGGAAATCAAGAAAGAATGAATTTGTATTCTGAAGCACTTCTAAAATTTTCTGAATCAAAACAACTACCTGAACTTTTCCGAGAAATTTTTAAATCGGCTTTTTTACCATATCGTAGTCCAGAAACATTGGGAATGTTTCTTAAGGAAATTAGCTATTTTGATTATTCACACCCTGAAGAACTCGGTAATGCTTATGAATATTTATTATCAATAATGTCGAGTCAAGGTGATGCTGGACAATTTCGTACTCCACGCCACATTATTGATTTTATTGTTGAAGCAGTTGACCCAAAAGTGAATGATAAAGTTTTAGATCCTGCCTGTGGTACGGCCGGATTTTTAATTAGTGCTTATAAACATATATTGAAACAACATGATGGTGTTGATGACCCAGATAAAAAAGAAAAACCTTTAACACCTGATCAAAAAAAGAATTTGGTAAATAATTTTGAAGGATATGATATTGATCCAACAATGGTCCGGATTGCACAAGTTAATATGTATTTGCATCAATTTAAAAATCCTAAGATTTTTCAATATGATTCACTTTCAATGGAAGAACGATGGAATGATAAATTTGATGTCATTACGGCTAACCCTCCATTTATGTCGCCAAAAGGAGGAATTCGTCCTCATAAAAAATTTAGTATTCAATCCAATAGATCAGAAGTTTTATTTGTTGATTATATAATGAGTCATCTTCGACCAAATGGTCGGGCTGGTATTATTGTTCCAGAAGGAATTATTTTTCAATCTGGAACGGCTTATAAAGAATTACGAAAAAATCTTGTTAACGACGGCCTTTATGCCGTTGTTTCTTTACCATCAGGTATTTTTCAGCCATACAGTGGAGTAAAAACTAGTATTTTACTATTTGATAATGAATTATCAAAACAAAAGACAGAGATATTATTTATTAAAATTGAAAATGATGGTTTTGATTTGGGTGCCCAAAGAAGAGAAAATCAAAAAAATGATTTACCTCAAGCTTTGGAGTTTTTGAATAAATGGAGAAATAATGAAAAGGTAGAAGATAAATTGGCGGTTTATGTAGAAAAATCAAAAATTGCTGAGAATGGTGACTACAATCTTTCTGGTGACCGTTATCGAGTGGCGACTGATTACACCAATGCTAAATGGCCAATGGTAAAACTGGGAGATGTTTGTGATGTCTATCAACCTAAAACAATTACATCAAACGAAATTCAAGAATCCGGTAAATATAAAGTTTTTGGTGCAAATGGTGTAATAGGATTTTTTGATAAATATAATCATGAAGAAGCAGAAGTTGCGATTACTTGTCGTGGCGCTACTTGTGGAACTGTTAATTTTACTGAACAAAAATCTTGGATTACGGGAAATGCAATGGTTATTAAACCAAAAGGAAATAATATCAACAAAAAATATCTATTTTTCCTTTTACGGAGTACTGATCTGTCCTCCGTTATTACGGGAGCAGCACAGCCACAAATAACTGGTAGTGCATTAAAACCATTATTAATTCCTCTTCCTCCAATTGAAATTCAAAAACAAATTGTGGCGGAGTTGAATGGATATAAAGAAATTATTGATGGAGTTAAACAAATTGTTTTCAATTGGAAACCTAAAATTGATATCGATCCGGAGTGGACGAAGGTTAAGATGGGGAAGGTTTGCGAAAAAATAACTGATGGTTCTCATTTTTCACCAGAAACATCACCAACCGGTTTTCCTTATATTACTGTTAGAGATATAGATAATGGTTTTATAAATTTTGATAATTGCAAATTTGTTATTGAGAAAGATTACAAACTATTAGTAAAAAATGGATGTAGACCATCTCGAGGAGATGTCCTTTTTTCAAAGGACGGAACGGTAGGGAAAGTAGCCATAATTGATTTTGATAAAGACTTTGTAGTTCTTTCTTCTTTGGCAATATTGACACCTACGACAAAGAAATTAAATTTTGAGTTTTTAGGAATTCTCTTATTACAAGAAAGTATTCTTGGTCAAGCAATGGAAATGAAAGGAGGAGCAGCAATAAAAAGGGTTGTTTTAAAAGATATAAAACAAATAGAAATTCCTCTGCCATCTCTCGCCATTCAAAAGCAAATCGTGGAAAAAATTCAAACTGAAAGAATCTTGATTGATTCGACCAAAAAATTGATTGAAATTTATGAAGAAAAAACTAAAGAAGTTATAAAAAAATTATGGGAAAGTTGATTTATAACACATGGAAGAATTGTTTGAATTAAACAAATATTTTCCATTTGTAATCATAGATCCTATTGTCCGAAATTATATCCGCCACCATTTGGAACATCTTCAAAAATGTGTAGAAAATAATTTATATTCTAGTGCATATCCACACCTCCATATAATTTATATGAGTTTTGTTTATATCCAACTCCTTCGGATTTATCGAGAAAAAGAAAAAGAATTTAAGCTCTGTTGGGCGGGAATGCCGGACCAAGAAAATAAATTTATGAAAAAACCAGATTCCCCTTTTTCATTTTCGGAAATTAAAGAAAAATCAATATTTAGATTCTTTAGAATCATTGGTTTTGATGATTCAACTATTAGTAATTTCTCGTCAGTCGTAAATGGGAGAAATGATGTCTTGCATGCAAATGGAATAATAGGGTGTTCATCTGAATCTGAGTTCTCAATCGAACTTAGTAAATATTTAAGACTTATGAAGAGTTTGAAAACTATGCAACTACCATTTATTCAATCAACATATGAGAGGCTGGTGTGTAACTTTGATAACGATTATTTAGTTACCCCAGATGATATTGAAATAAGTTTTGGGACTTTTTCACTAGCAGAAATGGAATTATTAATTGTAAATAAAAATGATGTTATTTCTAAATATATTAAAGAAAATATAATATAAAAGTGAATAAAAATAAGACTCGTATACTTTGATTATTTATTAGTTTGGTGTGGATGACGATGGCGGTGAATTTTTTACTGTCAACAAAATAGTTTTTGATGATTAATGGTAAAAATCGGGATTAATGGTTATGATAGACTTTTAAAATGATTAAGGCGATAATTTTTGATTTTGGAAATGTAATCGGCAAATTCACCAATGAAATTTTTATGGGAAAAGTCAGTAATTTGACTGGAAAAAGCAAAGAAGAAATTTTTGAATTAATTTATAAAAAATCTGGATTACCGGAAAAATTCGAAACCGGATTAATTTCCAGCCAAGATTTTTTTGAAGAAATTTCTAAACTCTGCGGACTAAAAGTGAGTTATGAAGAACTAAAAGATATTTATTCGAAAGACAAATTTACCCTAATTGAAGGGATGACAGAATTAATTGAATCACTAAAAGAAAATTACAAAATCGGATTATTATCGAATACGAGCGAATGGGATTTTGACTACATGATGAAAACTGTGCCAATGATAAAAACATTTGACACAATTACCACCTCTTTTAAAGTTAAAGCGATGAAACCCAATCCAAAAATCTGGGAAGATGCCTTAAATAAATTACAATTAAAAGCGGAAGAATGTGTTTATGCTGATGATATTTTGGAATATGCTGAGACGGCAGAAAAATTGGGATTTAAAGCTGTTCAATTTGTGGATACAGAAAAATTTAAATCAGATCTGAAAAGTTTTGGAGTGGAAATAAAATTGTAAATTGTAATTCTTATTACTAAAAAGGTATACTCTTAAGTAATTATTGAATAAAAAATGATTCAGACGATAGCTCTTATTAAGTTTTTAGGCCTGCCATTGGTGGTGTATGGAGGAATGACAACACTATTGATGGTTCTTTTTACGGCGACAGTGGGTTTTCTTAATTTTAAAGGAATTTCAGTGATTCCATTCAAATGGCATCCAGTATTGGCTTTGACAACAATTACGGTGGCTATATTGCACGGAATATTGGGACTGTCGATATTTTTAGGTTATTAATTAAAATTTAAAATGACACTAGTTGAAAAAAATGATGAAAATTTAAAAAAATGCAGCTGCCCTAAATGTCCAAGCTTTAACGATTGCGCCAGAGAAAAACAAGAAAGATTGTATTGTGCCACCGCTATTGGCAAGAGTAAATGTGCCTATAAAATGAATGGCTGTATCTGTATGATGTGCCCAATTCATGTTAAATTTAACCTAAAATCTGGCTATTATTGCATTAATGGTTCAGCAGAATAAATTAATGAAAAACTTAACCGATGAATATCTGAAAGAATTTTTGGAAGTGGACCAAGCAACGCTGAACCGATTTAAAGAAATTCAGCAAAAGACGATAGAAGAAGCCAAAAAATCAGTCAAAAAAAAGAACAAAATGGTAGCGATTGGGATTTCTGGCTCGGCCCGGGACCAAGCGGATATGGCAGCAGAAAACAGCAATTCCGAATTTTTGCTAAAAAAGGCTCTAGAAAGTTTAGAAAAAGAAGGGGTGAAGACAGAATTAATTTCATTGCGAAAATTTAATATTAGATATTGCAAGGCGTGTTATTCGACCACTAACACCCAGTGTCACTGCCCTTGCTCCTGTTATCCAAAGGGAACAGAGATGGCTGACGATATGAGCAATATTTTATATGACAAAGTAATGGAGGCGGACATTATTCTTTTTGCCACACCAGTTAATAATTTTAAAATGTCATCTTTGATGGCATTATTTATTGATCGATGCATCAGTCTGGATGGAAGTTTATTACCGGCCGATCCAAAGGCGACCAAAAACAAAGAATTAAATATAAAACACGCCAAATTTATCGAATTAATGGCGGATGATAAAATTCCCGGCAGTGGTTATTTGAGACGATTCAGCGGAAAAGTTGGCGGAATAATAGTAACAGGCCATGAAGCAGGGGCAGCGATGGTTATTTCTTCACTGCAAATGACTTTAGGGCATTTTGGAATGATTTTTACACCTTGGAGCAATATGTATGCAATGTCATCTATTACCAATTTAACCTACAAAGACAAAGCAATTGTAACCAATAATCCTTATGTGGATGAAGCCCAAAAACTGGCTAAAAATTCATTAATGATGGCCAAGGAATTACAAGAAAAACCAATTAATTGGATTTATGATAATTCAACAAATTGAGAAAAAATTATAAATATTCAGATTTGCTAGAATAATTTATGAAGAAATTTTTAATGAGATTTGTTTATGCTTTTCGGGGAGTGGTTAAAGCATTTAAAGATGTAAATCTAAAATGGCACGGAGCGGCAGCAATAGTGGTGATTTTGACAAGCTGGTATTATCAATTGTCGATGACAGAATGGATAATTATTTTGATTTTAATTGCATTGGTATTAGCAACCGAAGTAATCAATTCCAGTATTGAAGATTTAAATAATACGGTAACAAAGGCAAATAAATTAGACTATAACGCCACCACCGATTCTAGGGATATGGCAGCAGGAGCAGTATTAATAATCACGATAGTGGCGGTAATTGTAGGTTTGATAATTTTTATCCCTAAAATCTTCATCTAATAAATTTTTAATTTTAATGATTTTTAATTAAATTGTTATTTTTAAAATAAAGGAGGAGATATGAATACATTGGTTCCCAAAAAATTATTAATGGCGCCATGGTTAAGCTCAGGTTTGGATTCATGGTGGAATGATGATTTAATCTCATCAAATAATGATAATGGTTTATCAATTTCCGAGGATGATAAAAATGTTTATGTAAAAGCAGCGGTGCCAGGAATCGAGACTAAAGATATCGAAATTACCTATAATAAGGGAATATTGACGATCAAAGCTGAGTCAAGTGAAAAGGAAGAAAAGAAAAAAATGATCCGACAATCAAGACAGTCTTATTTTTATCAATTGACAGTGCCGGGCGATGTTGATGAAAAAGCCGAACCGATAGCTAAATGCAAAAATGGAATGATGACAATAGCTTTTGTTAAAGAGCCAAAATCACAACCTAAAAAAATTGCCATTAAGTCAGAATAAACTTATACTAAGTTAATGGTAAGTAAATTTGTTAGGGCGATGGGATTACAGTTTTCGGGAATTATAGGGGCGGGTATTTTTGCCCTCCCCTATTTTTTGTACCAATCAAATTTTTGGGGAGCAGTGATAGGGATGCTTATTATCACTTTAGTAATGGCAGTAATAAATATTTTTTACATACAGGTAATTGGCAATACTGATGGTGACCATCAATTGCCAGGCTATGCCCAAAAATATTTAGGCAAAAATTTTAAAGCTTTGGCAACAATAAGTTTAATGGTGGCAGAAGTGGGAACAGTCCTGGCATATGTAAAATTGGGAGCGGGGTTTATTGAAGTTTTATGGCCAGTGAATACTTTTTGGTCGGTGGTCTTTTTTTTGGCAGCGATAATAGTTTTTTATTTATTAAAAATTAAAAAACTAAATATTATTTTGGATTATTTGCCATTTGTGGCAATGATTATGGTTTTGTTGCTGCTAAAAATAGCCATAAAAAATCCTATGCCAGAGCTTAATCCTCAAACTTTTAATTTAGTTTTTTTCGGAGTGGGAGTGTTTGCGCTGACAGGATTTACAGTTATTCCAGAAATGGAGGAAATTTTACGGGGCGAAAAAAAAGTAAAAACAAAATTGATTTGGGCGTCAGTGGTGGGATTACTGTTGGCTTTGGCTGTTTATATGATATTCAGCTATTCGATTATTAAATTAGCCGGCAATAATCTAACCGAAGATAGTGTGACAGGATTGATTAAAAATTCTTATCTGATGGCGGTAATATTGTCGATTTTTGGATTACTAATCACCTTTAAAGGATCGATTAATTTTATGGGGGTGTTTCATGAAATTTTTTATCGTGATTTTAAAATGACAGAGAAATTCTCTAGTTTAATGGCAGTGATGCTTCCGATAATTGGCCTGGTATTTTTTAACTTATCGTTGGGATCAATTTTAGGAATAATCGGAGCTGGAAGTATTTTTGTGATGGCAATAATAATCTGTTTAATGAGATCTAAATTAAAAAATAATTATTTTATTTCCAGTTTAATTATTTTAATAATAGCGGTGTTTGTGATTGGATTTATATCGATGATTTAGGTGTAATATAAAGTAAAGTTAATTTGCTTAGATTTTTTAATATTTTTTTAATCTTTATAGGATTTAATTGATGGAAGGTTAAATAATTGTTAAGCAAAATTTGATTAAATATGAAAATTTTGTTAATTGAGGATGATAGACAAACGGCAAGTGCGATTAAGGAAATGTTAAAAGTGTATTATGCAATTGATATTGCCTACACTGGACAAAAAGGGGAAGAATTAATTTTTGATAATGACTATGATGCGATTGTTTTAGATGTAGTATTACCAGATATTGATGGTTTTCAGATCTGCCGAGATATCAGAGAAAATGATATTAAAACGCCAATTATAATGTTGACGGGAAAAGCAGAAACGGGAGATAAAATTAATGCTCTTAATTTAGGGGCCGATGATTATCTAACAAAACCATTTAGTTTTGAGGAACTTCATGCCAGACTTCAAGCATTGATAAGACGATCCCCTAACGGTTTTTCCTCTGACCGATTGTCGGTTAATGGTTTAGTGTTGGATACAACGTCTAATACAGCAGAATATAATGGAAATAAAATTGAACTTAGACTAAAAGAATTTAGATTACTGGAATATTTGATGCGCAATGCCGGAAAAGTATTAACCAGAAGTATGATTCTAGAACATGTATGGGAAAGTGACACTAATCAATTGACCAACACAGTTGATGTTCATATTAATTATCTAAGAAATAAAATTGATCGGCAATTTGGGGTTAAAATGATCAAATCCGTCCATAGTTTGGGCTATAAAATCACTACTTGAATTAATTATTTATTAAATTATTATTAATTAAGGAGAAAAAATATGAAAGAATTAATGAAAAAAATTTTAACTGACAAAAGAGCACGAAGTGCTTCAATCTTGAGTGTGTTTTTGTTAACTGCAATGACATCAATGGCTCCGTGGGAAACTTGATTGTAGAAAAAATATCTAAAAAAACTTTTTTTAAGGGTCGGATTTTTTTGTTGAGAGCGATTTTGTTGTGGGTGATTCTATTGGCTTTTGTATCGGTGTTAGTGAATACATTTAATGCTAGAAGATATGATCTGATTGATAGTTTTTTGCCATGTGTGTTTTTGTTATTTTTATGGATTTTATTTGTATTGACGATTAAGGGGTATTTATATTGGCCGGCTGTTTTAATTGTTAGTTCATTATCTTTGGTGGCCTATTATCTGCTTTGGCATTACGGAACAATGATTCCTGAAAGCTGGCTATTGTTGTCTTTGACAATAGTTATAGGCGGGATTTTGCTTGGCTCTGTTTTCTCGGTAATACTGGTATTAATACATGGATTAGTTTTGATTACGGTGACTTTACTTCAAATTAATGGGGTTATCCATTATGTTTCATGGGATGAAACACCAATGATTGGGTCGGCATTGGTGGCAACTTTATCTTTTGTGACAATGGCAGTAATTTCATGTTTATCAAACAGAGAAATTGAAAAAGCGCTGCAAAAAGCTAAAAAATCCGAGTTGGAACTTAAAAAAGAGAGGGATCATTTGGAACTTGAAGTTGAAAAAAGAGTAAAAGAGTTAAAAAAAATTCAATTGGAACGAATAATTAATTTATATAAATTTGCCGATTTTGGACGATTAACGGTGGGATTGTTTCATGATATCGCTAACCCATTAACCCAAGTATCTTTAAGTTTAAGTAAAATAGAATATCAAGCCAAAAACGAATTATCGACAGAATTAAATAAAATTGAACCGGCAATCAAAAGAGCAATCAGAGGAACTAAACAAATGGAGAGATTAATTGTGTCGGTGAGAAAACAAGTTCAACAGCAAGAATCGAAACTGGTTTATAAACCATGGATAGAAATGGAAGCAGTAGTGGAAAATTTTGAGTATAAGGCGAAAGAAGTGAGAGTACAACTTAATTTGGTTGGTAAAAAAGAAGTTAAAACTTTTGGCAATTCAATTAGATTTTACCAACTGGCAAGCAATTTGGTGTCAAATGCACTAGATTCATATTATGAAATAAAAAGAAAAGAAAATAGAAAAGTTATTGTTAAGTTAGACACTGATAAAAAAAATTTAATATTAACAGTTGAAGATTTTGGTTGCGGAATAAATAAAGAAATAACTGAAAAAATTTTTGATCCGCTGTTTACAACCAAAGATTTTAAAAGAGGCTCGGGAGTGGGACTTTATATAAGCAAAAATATTGTAGAAAAAGAATTTGAGGGAAAAATTGAGGTGAAAAGCAAAATAAATGAAGGATCTGTGTTTACAGTTACATTCCCAATAAAAAATAAACCCGATGGAAAATAGTATTGGTAAAGCAATTGGTTTTATTAAAAAAGAACAAAAAAATAATGGCGATTTTAAAAGCTGGTCAAGTTTAAATAGAAATAATTTTAGCAAAGCTAAAAAATATAATTCGACTTTTCCGTCAGCTTTAATATTAACTTGCTTAGATTCCGTTGAAAAAACGGAAGAAATAAAAAAAAGACTGGTAAATTTTTTGTTGTCGCAAAAAAGTGAATTTTGGTCATTTAATTATTGGCATCGGGAAGCGCTAGAAAATAAAACAATGCCCTACCCTGATGATTTAGATGATACTTTCTGTGCTTTAATTGGGATTTACAAATATGACTCCAAATTGATTGACGGATCGGCCATGGCTAAAATTGTTAATCTGCTGACGGTGATGGAAAAAAAAGAAGGCGGACCATATAAAACTTGGCTGGTGGCAGAAAGCGCAGATAAAGCCTGGAAAGATGTGGATTTGGCAGTGAACAGTAACGTAGGTTATTTTTTATCATTAGAAGAAGTTGAATTGGAAAATATAAATGAATTAATTAAATTAGCAATTGAAGAAGAAAAATTAAATTCACCATATTATCCATCGATTTATCCTGTGGCCTATTTTATTTCCAGATGGTTTAAATCGGAAAAATTAATAAAAATAATTTTAACCAAAAAAAAGAAAGATAATTGGGGAAAACCATTGGATACAGCTTTGGCTATTAGCTCATTGTTAAATTTGGGAGTTGAGCCAAAAATATTAAAACCAAGTATTAATTTTTTGATTAATAATCAAAAAAAAGATGGCTCCTGGAAAACCGGCGCTTTTTGTATTGACCCGGCGATAAATAAAAAAACTTATTATGCTGGCTCTCCAGCATTAACGACGGCTTTTGTAGTGGAGGCATTGAATAAATATCAAATTTCTAATAATAAAGGTCAAATTAAACAACCCGCCGACACTGAAGTTGTGGCGAGCGAAGAAATTCATCAAGAAATATTACAGATAGTTCAAAAAAGAACTAATTTTTTATCTAAAATTCCGGAAGAAAATTGCAAAAAAAGAATAACTCTTCTGCCTTATGTTTTTAGAAAATCTTTAGGAGAAAAAGGAAACAAAATACCAAAAAAAATAATTATCCAAGCCGGACTGGCTAATCTTTATGGCTGGATTGCCTATACTATATATGATGATTTTTTCGATGGTGAAGGAAATAGAGAAATGTTGTCGATGGCTAATGTCTGTTTGAGAGAATTGGCCAGAATTTATAATAATATTTTGCCAAAAACTGATTTTGCCGATGTTTTCAATCAGACTATGGATGAAATTGATGAAGCTAATAATTGGGAAATCTTAAATTGCTATGATAAGAAAAAATTGCCTGACTATTGTGACTATTCTCAACTAGCCAAAAAATCTTTAGGCCATGCATTGGGACCAATAGCAATTTTATATTCATTGGGATTTGACAAAAATTCACTAGAAGTAAAAAATATTTGGAGTTTTTTTAAGCATTATCTGATTGCCCGACAATTAAATGATGATGCCCATGACTGGGAAGATGATTTAAAAAAAGGATTTGTTAATCCGGTGGCAACTAAAATTTTAGCTAAAACAAATGATAAGGAAAAATATAAGGAAATATTTTGGAAGGAAGTTTTAATTGATATCTCTAAGATTATTTTAAAAAATACAGATAAAGCCAGAAAAGAAATTTTGAAAAATAAATTAATTACAAAACCTGAATTAATTTTATCAATATTGAAAGACCCAGAAGAATCAGCAAAAAAAGCAATAAATGAACAAAATGAAGCCATGAAATTTATAAGTGAATACCAAATCTAAATAGTTTTTAACTTCCGGTTTAATTTTTTAATATTTTTTAACTTATATTTGCTTTACTGTCATTAGTTATTGGCGGTAAGAACCAAAATATAAATAAAAATTATGAAAAAAATAATATTTTTTTTAACGGTATTAGGTTTAATTGTTTTTGGTGGCAGAGAGATAATTAAAATTGCAGAGGCAGCAGATACTATTTTGGGGGCAACAATAACTGGTGGAAGCTTAATTTTAAGTAATTCAACTGCAAGCACGGCAAGTTTTGAAAGCAAAAGTGTTTCTAGTAACCAACAAACTACAACCACTAATATTGGCGATACTAATTCGGCAAATACAACTGGAATAGAAATATCGGATTTAAGAGGAACAGGGGTGGGCTGGGCAGCAACAATGACGGCCACAAATCTGGTAACTCAAGGAAGTGTTAGACAGCTATCAGGGGCTAACGCAACAGTTGGTTTCACTGGCACTTACACTGGAGTGGATGCAATTTTTACCACCAGCGGATATTATATTGTGGAAATTACAACTGGCGGAAGTGTGGGAGTAGCAATTTTTTCCTGGACTGACCCGGCAGGAAATGTCACAACCAATATAACAACATCTAGCTCAGTTTTACTTAGCAACGGAATAAATGTAACTTTTGCCCCGGCGACTTATGTGGTTGGCGATAAATGGTCAATTACGGTTGATGCTTTTAGGTACAACTATAATTCCAATAAAGGGTTAACAGTAACTCCGGGAATAATTTTTGCCGTAAGCGGGGTGACCAATGGGATGACGGTTGGATCATCAACATTATTGACGGGTTCGGGAATAAATTCCAACGCAGTAACAATCTTGACAGCCCCGACCAACACTGGCATGGGTGATTATTTTATTGATTTAGGATTAAGCCAAACAATTCATCCAAATTCATTCGTTGGAACCTATACATCAACTGTCACTCTGACAGTTTCTTAAAAAAAGAAGTGGAAATATATGAAAATTAGAGTTTGGTTAATTTTAACTATGGTTTTTAACTTGGGTATTTTTCCATTGTTCACTAATGTTAGTTATGCTATAAACTCTGGCGGTTTAGGAATTTATCCAAATCAAAGCGAATGGAATCCAAAAAATGAATCAAGCAAATCTTGGTTTATTTATACTTTAAAACCTGAAGAGATAAAAAAATCGAAAGTTGATATTAAAAATGATTCCGATCAGTCAGTTGATTTAAAAATTTATCCAGTAGATGCGGTGACAACAAAAGATGGAAGTTTTGCCCCTCAATCAGAAGATGTAACTAAAGATGGAGTTGGTATCTGGATTAAAATGCCAATAAGTGAATTATCTTTAAATCCGAAAGAAACTAAAACGGTTGATTTTACAATCACGGTTCCGCAAAATGCTGAAATCGGCGATCATATGGGAGCGATAATAATTCAAAATAAAAAAACAACTGGAACAGAAAAAAATACATCTGTGCAGGTGGTTAACCGATTGGGAGCTAGAATTTATATAAGCATACCGGGTGAGAAAATTAGCAAATTGGAAATTAGCGCATTTGATAAAACAATGGAAAATGGAAAAGTAATTTTTCAATTAACTTTGGCAAACCAAGGCAATACCCGAATTACACCAAAGGGAGAAATTGAAATTAAAGATAAATTTGGGAATATGATAGATAAGATTGATATAACCCAAAGAGAAGTTTTTCCAAAAGATACTATTGTTTTACCGACTAAATGGGAAGAAACAGTAAATGGTAAATTTACAGTTTTAGCCACAGTGAAGTATGACGACCAAAAATTAGACAAGGAATTAGATTTAGAAATCAATAATACAGATAAAAGAGTTTTAGGAATTCAAACTACAAAAAAAAATATAAAAGAGCTGCCGGCAATAATATCAATTATGGCAGTAATAATATTACTAACCGTGGTTTATAGATTTTTATAAAATATGCTTTTAACTTTATTTTTATTATTTATTTTTTCAACCAAAACAGTTTTGGCGGCGCCATATTTAGATAATAGTACGGCAGCAACGGCTAATTTTACAAGCATGGGGGTATCGTTTACAGGCCAATCAACAACAGCGATTATTGGCGATAGTAATAATGGTAATACAATCGGAATAAAAGTGGGTGATTCTGGAAGTTCAGGCTGGGCAGCAACAATGACGGCCACAAATTTAACTGTCAGTGGTAGTGTCAAAAAATTAGCAGGAACCAATTCAACAGTAGGGTTTACAGGGATTTATGATGGAGTTCCAGGAGTATTGTCTGGAGGCGGGTTTTTTACAGTAGAAATTACAACTGGCGGAAGTGTGGGGGTGGCGGTTTTTTCTTGGACTGATCCATTGGGAGTGGCAACCACTGATGTAACGACGGCCAGCAGTATGCTTTTGAGCAATGGAATCAGTGTAATTTTTGATCCAGCTACTTATGTAATTGGTGATAAATGGTCAGTGGCGGTAGATGTTTTCCCTTATACAGGATTAACAGTAACTCCATCCAGTATTTTTGCTGAATTTGGAACATTAACTGGAGTGACAGCAGGAGGCTCAGGAACCTTAACTGGATCAGGAATAAATTCAGACGCTAAAACAATAATGACAGCTACGGCCGGCAATGGAACTGGCGCTTATTGGCAAGATCTAGATTTAAATTTAAATATTCATACTAACCCACTGTCTGGCAGTTTTAGTGGAGTGGTAGTATTAACGGTTTTATAAATTATGACTAAAAAAATATTTTTTTTAATAAATATAATATCTTTAATATTATTTTTTCCTTTTTTAAAAGTTAAAGCAGCAGAAACTAGTTCTACATTAGTGATGACAGCATCGACGGAAACACCAACACCCACATCTTCCCCTTCTTCATCAGATTCTTCATCTTCTTCAACAACAGCTTCTAGTGGCTGGGGAGGACCCGCCTCACCCCCCACATAAACAC
>Ga0074198_1000390_pt1 | contig 48877 bp, 48 predicted proteins | sample EPASupsiteSAE323_FD_64527 | JGI IMG/M metagenome (GOLD analysis project Ga0074198, IMG submission 64527) | Bioremediated contaminated groundwater from EPA Superfund site, New Mexico - Sample SAE3-23 | ecosystem: Environmental > Aquatic > Deep subsurface > Groundwater > Contaminated ... | reverse complement strand
CTTCGTGCTTTGGAACAAAAATATGCTTAAAGGAACCCATCTGCAACCCAACAACCAGAGTGCCAGCGAAGAGGCTAGCTAACTCTAAAAAAGCCCTATTTCCCGAACAGGGAAATAATTATCAATTTTAATCTTTAAAAAGGTATCTTTTTATTCTCCTTTCTTTTTAATATTGAACTTGTTTAGTTACTTTATCTGAAGTTGGGTCTATGCGTACTAATGAGATTCCCAATGGACTTGAATCACTAACGATTCAGACTAGGGATGATGAACTTAAATTTATTCATGAAATTAATGAACAATTAATTTTGTATCTTCAGACTAATCATGTTTATTTTTCGAATCCAGTTCATTCATTTCTCTTGAATAAAATTTACTATTATTCTGCATTAGAGTTAGGTTTGCCAATTCGAACATCGTGGTACCTGTATGGTCCACATATACTCGCGCGTCCAGAGGATGCTAGTACTGATGTAGAAATTTACCGAGCTTTTTCGGAATTCACACTTGCTTCAAAATCTGGAGTTCATATCGCTTCTTGCGAACCAGTACAAAAAGTTATTCAGCAATTAATTACGTCATACCAAAAACGACAAAGTACGTATGACTTATTGAAGCAAGTTTATACCAACATGATTCCTCCGGATTTAAAGAAAATGCAAAACTTTTATCTGACGAAAATGCAGTTTACGACAAAATTAGCAGATACGATTCATGAGAATCCAGATTGCCATGTAAAACAAAGCATGACTAATGTTGTTTTTGATTTAGAGAAAGAACTGCTTCGAAGTGATTATTCCTCATACGTACAGTTATCTGAAAAGCAGTTGCTACTTACCACTCAGGCCCTTGACTATGTTCTTATGTTATCTGACAATTTAGTTGAATCTGATGAACAAAAGGTAAAAGGTCCGGTTATGCAAATTCCTTGTTCAAAAAATAGTCTTGTTACTGTATCTGGGATTGAACCAACGTCAACCGAAAAATTATATTCATCAACTCTAGATTATGCGATACACACAACTGAACAGTATCGCGATTCACTATTCGCGAGGATGACCAGATGACTGATTGGTATTATTTCGATACAAATATTTTTTGCGAAGCATCTGGAGACAAATTTAAGCACTTCGAAAAAGCAAACAAAGTAATTGACCTAGCAAAAGGTCAGAAAGAAATTACCTCTGAAATAGTTTACCATGAATTGCTTGTTTTGAGAAATCGTTATGAAGCGATTAAGTTTAATTTATTAAAACAAATAAATGGCAATTCAACAGCGGTTATTACTCAAGCGCAAGTTCTTGCGGAAGTTACTGTTGTTTTATCTAAGGAAAAGAAATCAATTTCAAAAAATCAGGAGCTTTTTTTTAAAAAAATTGTACCCTCTCCCTTAAAGATTATTGATTTTTTTGAGGAGTATTCTCGCGTTTTATTGAAACTTATTAGATGGAGTGCCTTTGTGTTAGTTCGATGCATTAAACGTGCAACTTTTCTTTCCGAAGCCAACAGAATTATACCAAAAATTTACAAAAAAATGAGTTTTCATTCCGGAACGGACAACGACGTGCTCATTGCGGTTGATTGTTTTTTACACGTTGATCGTAATATGACTTCATCAAATCCGATTTCAGGTGCGTTGATTACTATGGACGGTCCATTCATCTATGAAAAATCAACGTCCATTTTTAGTGTTTTAAAAACAGAAAATCCGTGTGTTAATCTATCGATTCTTTCTTTGGAGAGAATGAAATTGTCTTAGTCTCTCTGGCTATACTCCCCTAATCTCCACTTTCCCAAAATGGGGCTTCAGGATGGTTGCCAACTCCTCCAGTTCTTCCTTCGTAAAGCGGTCTTTGGAGAGCTGGGGGTCAAGGGTGTTGCCGGGGACGTACTGCTGCAGGAAATAGGCCTTACTGCCATCCAGCCACTCGCCGATTCGCTTGGCCGCGTCTTTGGAATACCAGGCAGGGCCAACAGTGGTGCGGAATTCGTAATCGGGCGCTTTCGTGCGGATGAGGTCAATGGACTTTTGGATATTGGCTTGGACGACGTCAGTTCTCGTTGCTTTTGAGTAATCTGCAAGAGGAGCCTTGATGTCCATTGCCACAAAGTCAACGAGGTTGGAGTCGAGCATCTGCTCAAGCATTGCAGGGTTCGTGCCATTTGAGTCAAGCTTGAAAAGGAAGCCGGCGGCCTTGACTTTCTTGGCGAATTCGGGCAAGTCTTTCTGAAGAGTGGGCTCGCCGCCAGTCACGCAAACCCCGTCCAGCCAGCCCTTCCGTCCGGAAAGCCACTGCAAAAACTCGCTTTCCGGGATGATTTGGAACGCGTGCGTGGGGTTGATGAGTTCGGGGTTGTGGCAATATGGACAGCGGAAGTTGCACCCCGGAGTGAAAAGGGTGCAGGCGACCACGCCCGGATAGTCAACCAGAGTTGTCTTTTGCAGGCCTACGATTTGCATTATTTCAAGGCCTCCTTTCTGTTTTCTCTTGCTCCTATTTCTTGCGTTCTTTGCTTTCTTCCCTACTTTTTTCCCTTGCGGCGTATTATCCTGCTTCAGGCCTTCTTGGAGGTCGTAGTTGCGCACTCGCAGGCAATCGTGACTTCCTCTGCGCCGCACTCGAACTTCTTTGACAAGGCAATCTGTTCGGAGTATTCCAAGCGGTCCTTGAATTCCTCGCGCTTTCCGTTGTTCCAGTTCTGAACCGGCCTGTAGTAGCCGACTACGCGTGAGTATACTTCGCATCTCTTCGAGCAGGTCTTCTCTTCGTCCATTTGGTCATCCCTCCAAAATCTTCTCTACGCTTTCTCCTTTACCATGCAGGGGCACGAGAAGTGCTCGCCTGCGATGTACCCGTGTTCGGGGCACACGCTGAATGTGGGCGTGATTGAAAAGTAAGGAAGCCGTGTGTTGTAGGCAATCTTCTTTACAAGCGCCTTGCACGCAGCGCCAGAGCTTAATTTTTCGCCCATGAACACGTGGAACACCGTTCCGCCGCTGTAAAGCGGCTGGATGTCGTTCTGGTGCTCAAGGGCCTCAATCACGTCGTCAGTCGCGTCAACCGGCAGCTGGGTCGAGTTGGTCAGGTAAGGCACTTCGGTTCCGGAAGTGAATATGTCCGGGTGCGCCTTCTTGTCAGCCTTTGCCAGGCGGTAAGACGCGCTCTCTGCGGGAGTTGCCTCAAGGTTGTACAGGTGGCCAGTTTCGTTCTGGAACTCCACCAGCTTGGTGCGCATGTAAGTCAAAGTCTCCATTGCGAAGGCCTTGCCTTCAGGCTCAAGGATGCTCTTTCCAAGCATGTTAACTGACGCCTCGTTCATGCCGCACAGCCCGATTGTTGAGAAGTGGTTGTGGAACGAGCCGAGGTACCTCTTGGTGTAGGGCATCAGGCCCTGCGCAAGGTTGCGTTCAATTACCTCGCGCTTTATCTCAAGCGAGACCTTGGCAAGGGTCATGTACTGGTCGATTTTGCGGAAGAACTCCTCCTTGTTGGAGGACTCGTAGGCAAGCCTGTTGAGGTTAATGGTAACTACTCCGACGCTGCCGGTTTGCTCGCCAGCGCCAAAAATCCCGTTGCCCTTGTTGCGCAGCTGGTTCAAGTCCAAACTCAGCCGACAGCACATCGAGCGCACGCTTTTCGGGTCAAGGCTGCTTCCAATGTAATTCTGGAAGTACGGCATCCCGTAGCGTGCAGTAGCCTCGAAAAGGAGGTTGGCGTTCTCGGAGTCCCAGTTGAAGTCATTGGTCAGGTTGTAAGTCGGGATCGGGAACGTGAATATCCGGCCCGAAGCGTCGCCTGACATCATGACTTCAAGGAATGCCTTGTTGACCATGTCCATTTCGGCCTGGCAGTCGCCGTAGTTGAATTCCATGGGCTCGCCGCCGATTATTGCGGCCTGGTTTGCCATGTCCTCGGGTACGGTCCAGTCGAAGGTGATGTTGGAGAACGGCATCTGGCTTCCCCAGCGCGAGGGCACGTTCAAAGAGTAGACCAGGATTTGCATGGCCTGCTTGACTTGCTTGTAAGTAAGCTTGTCCTGCTTGACAAAAGGCGCCAAAAGCGTGTCTACGCTTGAGAATGCCTGCGCTCCGGCGAATTCCATCTGCATGCAGCCGATGAAGTTCACCATCTGGTTTACCAGCACGTCAAGGTGCTTGGCAGGCAAAGCATCCACTTTGTTGGGAACGCCATTGAATCCCATTGAAATCAGGTTCTTCAGCGACCAGCCGGCGCAGTATCCTACGACTCCGCAGGACAGGTCGTGCATGTGGTAGTAGCCCTTCTTGTGAGCATCAGCCACTTCGGAAGGGTACATCTCGTTAAGCACATAGTTTGCAATCACAGTCCCGGCAGTGTGGAGCATCAAACCCGAGAACGAGTAGTCTGTGTTGCTGTTTTCCTTGGTGCGCCAGTCCGACTGCGACAGGTAGCCGTCCATGACGTCGTTGATGTTCATGAACATCTGCTTGCGCTCGCGCTCCTTCTCGCGCTGGTTGCGGTAAAGTATGTATGACTTGGAAATCTCGACCTGGCCTGCCTCGATGAGCACCTTTTCGACCATGTCCTGGATTACTTCAACATCCGGCACCTTCTCGTCGCCGTACTCGGAGTTGAGCTTTGCAACCACCTTGTCGGAAAGCTCTTCAGCCAGGTCGTGGTCCCCAGCGCCAGTAGCCTTTGCTGCTGCAAAGATGGCTGTTTCGATGCGGTCGCGGTCAAAAGACACCACGCGGCCGTCGCGCTTCTTTATCTTGGCAACAAGTGCCTTGACCTTGCCGCCCTTGTACTCGTGCAGGCTGCGGGCCTCCTTCTGGAGCGCCTGGGCGTTCTTGAGCCCCTTGTAAACAGCTGCAAAGCGCAAATAAGTGATTTCGTCAGCTGCCTTGAGCTTGTCCAGCACCTTGGTGCCGATTACTGATGACGGGACCTCGCCTGAGGGGTTTTCCTTTGAAAGCTCAGCTGAGATGTCGTCAACAAGCTGGTCAATCTGCTTTTCAGACAGCCTCTTGACTGCGGCGTTTTCGATTCCGCGCATGATTTTGGACTCGTCGAAGTCCTCCTTCTTGCCATCCTTCTTGATGACCTTGAGGGTAGTCTCTATGCGTTCGTAAGTGGTAAAACGGTCGCCGCAGGAGAGGCACTCGCGGCGCCTCCTGTTGGCCTCGATGTTGTCAGTAAAGCGCTTGTCAATGACCTTGGTCTCTTCACTCTTGCAACTGGGACATTTCACAAAAAACAACCCCCATACCTATTGTGTCCAGCCAAGGAGTCAGGCACAACATACGGCCTTTGAGGGGTCTGCAGCCAGCCTGCCAGCCAGCTTGAATCCCACCTATTGTGTGGGAAGTATAAACAAACCACTATATGTTGTATGGTTGCCTAATTTCTTGGGAATTATAAAAAACAGTTTACCTTTATAAAGGTTTTGCGACAATCTTGCCGTTTTACCACTCAAAAAGAGTGAAAAACTTACTGCTCCAAGCCCCCTCGGAACCCAGTTTGGTAGCAACTATTTGATTAGATTTATTATAAAAAGCTATCGGGATTTTTCGAATTTCGTAGCATAAGATTTAGTGCATTTTCATTCCAATTGGAATAAAAAATGTTCGACTTTTGGGCAAAAAAAGAATCGAAAAATTGTTTGGAAAAATAGGAAAAGAATTTGAAAAAGGAAAGAAAATGGAAAAAGAAAAAGTTTGGGAAAAGGAAAAATCCGCCTTCGGCGAATTTAGTCCAAGAAGTCCCTTGCTGTTGGCACGAGTTCGGGCTCTCCCTTGCGCTTGCGTATCTGGGTGATGATTTTGCCCTGCAAGTCAGTTGGGAGCTTCTCGTAACCGGAGTAGTCGTAGTACCACGACGCGCGGCCCTGGGTCGCGCTGCGGATGTCGTTTGAGAAGCCGAACATGTCAGCAACAGGCACCTTGCCTACTATTGCAGCGGCCTCGCCTTCCTGCTCAATCGAGAGCACCTGGCCGCGCCTTCCGTTAATCAGGGTGATGATGTTGGAAAGGTAGTCGTTGGGTGCGCTGATTACCAGCTTCTGCTTGGGCTCAAGCAAAATCGGCTTTGCCATCAGCATTCCGGCGTAAATCGGCCTCTTCATTGCAGGTATTACCTGTGCAGGCCCGCGGTGAGCAGGGTCGACGTGGATAGTCGCGTCAGTCAGGATTACCTTGACTCCGGTGACCTCTTCCTTGGCCATTGGCCCGCGCTGTACCGCTTCCCTGAATGCCTGGAGCAGAAGCTCCTTGATGTCAAGCAATCCCTGGACTCCCTTGGTGGCGTCTATGAACAGGTTGTCGCCTGAGATGCAGAGGATTTTCTTGGCCTCGTCACGCGGAAGTCCCGCCTTGATGAGTGACTCGATCATTTCCTTGCCCTTGGACTTTTCGCTGACTTCGCCCTCGTCAATTGCCTTCATCACCGAAGGCTCAAGGGGAGTGACGTACATCTTGAACTTGTTGTGCTTGTTTGGCGACTTGCCTTCAAGCTCAGGGCCCTCGGCAGTAATCGCTTCCTTGTACAGAACGATAGGCGGCGAGGTGACGATGTTGACTCCGCGCTCGTTCTTGATTTTGTACTCAATAATCTCAAGGTGAAGCTCTCCCATGCCTGACATGAGGTGCTCTCCGGTCTGCTGGTTGATTTCAACCTTGATTGTCGGGTCCTCCTTGGTGACCTTGCGCAAAGCATCAATGAGCTTGACCAGGTCGCGCGGGTCCTTTGCCTCAATGGACTTGGTGACCACAGGCACGCTGTAGTGCTTAATCTGTTCGAAAGGCGCAATCTCGCCTTCGGAGACGGTCTCTCCTGCGTAGACTTCCTTCAAGCCCACGAGTGCGACGATGTTTCCTGCAACAGCGTCCTCGACTATGATGCGGTCAGGTCCCATGTACACCGCGACCTGCTGGACTTTTTCAGTGGTAAACTTGGATGCCAGGAACAACTCGGTTCCCTTGGTGATGCGGCCAGAGTAGAGCCTTCCGATGGCGATTTCTCCTGCGTGGGGGTCCATCTGGATTGCGGTTACCATGAAGCAGGCCTTGCCCTTTGGGTCGCACTCCATCATGGCTTTTCCCTGCTCGGTTGACTGGTCTCCGTGCCAGATTACCGGGATGCGGTATTTCTGCGACTCAATTGGCGAAGGGAGGTTCTTTACCACCATCTCGAGGATGACATCTCCAAGAGGCGCGATTTTCTGGAGCTGGGTGTGGTCGCCCGCAACGCAGCAATCGTACATTGTCTGGAAGCTGATGTTGTTGCGCTTCATGATTGGTCCGGAAATTGCCCACTTGTTGAATGCGGTTCCGAATGCGACGCTTCCCTTGACCACGTCAACCTGCCATTCCTTCTTGTACTCCTCTGGTCCGTAGGTCTCGATGAGCTTGTTGACTGCCATGATGATTTTGAGGAAGCGCTCCTGCATCTTTTCCTTGGAGAGCTTGAGCTCGTTGATGTAGCGGTCAATCTTGTTGATGAATAGAACGGGCTTGACGCGCTCCTTGAGCGCCTGCCTCAAATTAGTCTCAGTCTGGGGCATGATGCCCTCGACACAGTCTACCACTAGGATGACTCCGTCCACTGCGCGCATTGCGCGGGTGACGTGTCCTCCGAAGTCTACGTGGCCGGGGGTGTCGATGAGGTTAATCAGGTAGTCCTCCTTTTCGTAGGAGAACGCAATCGAGATGTTTGCAGCCTTGATTGTGATTCCACGCGCCTGCTCCTGTGCGTCGTAGTCAAGAACGCGCTGCTCTCCCGCAAGCTCCTGCGAAATCAGTCCTGCGCGGGCGACCAGGGTGTCTGAAAGGGTGGTCTTGCCGTGGTCCACGTGGGCAACAATGCCCATGTTGCGGATGTTGGCGCGGTTGTTCATCAGTGCGCTGACTTTTTCGACCACTGCTTCCTTTCTTGCCATTCAAATCACCATGAAATAATAAGTGAGCCTTGCGGCCACCTTCTTGAAAAAAGAAAAATAAAAAATTGAAAAGAAAATTTATCTTGCCGACTTTGCCATGCGCTCGGTGTCGTTCTTGCGCTTTACCGAGTAGCTGTTCAGGTCGTTTGCTCCTGCGAGAACAAGCTCGTTTGCAAGCACGTCCGCAAGAGTTGCCTTCTTGTCAAATGCGCCCATGATTGCAGCAAGCGTCAGGTTGCGCAATGCCAGGTCAAGCCTTCTCTGCGGTGCAACGTCAACTGCGACTTGGTAGGAGATTCCTCCAAAGCGTACGCGAGTGATGTCTTCGCGCGGTGCCGAGTTCTCAATGGCACGCACAAGCACCTGGAGCGGGTTCTGCTTGGTCCTCTTTTCAACCTCGTCAAATGCTGACTCGACGATGCGGAGTGCCTTGGACTTCTTGCCTTGCAGGCGTCCGTGAGTGCGGATGATACGGCCGGAGAGCTTCTCTCCGGTACCTCCCCTCATAAGCTTGTTTGCCAGGCGCTCGACGATGTTCACCTTTGACTTGGCGAACTGCTTGTTGCCGTGCCTTGCAAACGAGTGCGGGAGCTCGATGTCGCGCAGACAGATGTAGGGCGCAAGCGAGATGTCGCGCACCTCGACTGCGTAATCGTATTTTCCGAATGCCTTGTAAGCAGGCTTTGCAGCCGGCTCGGGGCTTTCCTTTTCTTCAGCGTTCTTTGCCATAATTTCAAACACCCATTTATGAAAATAAAATGAAAGGGAAGAGCTTATCTCTTCGGCTTCTCCTTCTTGCCACGTCTGAGTTGGTCAAGGGATACTCCGTTCACCATCACGACTTTGTAACGGACTCCGGGGATTGAACCCATCTGTCCGCGTTGGGAGCCTCCGAGGCCCTCTATTGTGACCTCGTCGTGCTCGTCAATCTTGGTGATGGCCTTGTCGCGGGGGGCGTGGGCAGTGACTTTCTTGCCGTTCTTGATGAGCTGCACTACAACTCCCTTGATGATTCCGGAGTGCGGTTGCTTCTGCTCAATGCCGACTTTCTTGATGACGATGCCCTTTGCCTGGGGCGCGCCCTCAAGGGGGTCGAACTTGGCCTTCAGGCCGAGTGCCTTGCGTTTCCAGGGCTTCTTGAGCCAGCGCTTAGTCTTGCGGTTCCTGAAAAGAACCCTTCCTGCGAACAATCCTTTTGCCATTATAACACCTGTTTTGAAACGTTACTTGAATAATCACAATATCCTTACTTCGGCCACGCCAAAAAGCCTTTTGGCCAAGAGCCTGGCGCGCTTGATGCGCTCCCCGCCCTTGCCGATTGCAAGCCCTTTTGACTTGGGGTCAACCGAGACGAGGACTTCGCCCTTCTCGTTCTGTTCCATTCCCTTCAGCATCGCCGGCGAAAGCGCGTGCGTGAGAAGCTCCTTCACGTCGGACGCCTCTTCCACAATTTCGACTTCCTTTCCGGGCATCATCCTGCGCAATTTCTGTATGTTTGCGCCGGCCTTCCCGATTGCCCTTCCGAACTGCCCCTTGGCCACCACGAAGACAACCGCGTTGCCTTCGGAGATGACGTCGATTGCAGCTGCGCCTGTTGCGCGCTCGACGAAGTTGAGCAGCTGGATGTCCTCCTGCGAGAGCTTCCTTTCACTCACTTGGTCTTCACCAGTTCCGCAAGGTCGGAGTTGCCGAAGTCCATCACCGCAAAAGCGCTTATGATGAACGGCTTACCGCACGTCGTGCCAAGCTCCACACCGGTCCCTGGGAAGGTGTAGACTGTAATCTTGGCAAGCTTGCAGAAGTGCTCGATGTCCTGGCGCGCCTCAGCCGGGCAGTTGCTTGATACAACCACCAGCTTGGGCTTGCCCGAAAGCGAGAGCTTCCTTGTCTTGTCCGAGCCGAAAACGATTTTACCGTTGTCGACTGCCATGCGAATCGAAGTGCCCAAATCCATATTCAAATCACTTTTTTTAGTAAAAACATGACTAATCCGAATTGAGAACTGCGACGGAAACTGCTGATTGCGAGAGCAATATTATTGCCGTCATTCGCATTCTGCCTTGTTTCCTAAGCGGATCTCAAGCCGAAGCTTACTCTCCGAATGCCCTTGCGGGCCCACTAAGAGGAATTATTTAGTGCATATTGCTGTTTTTAAGGGTTTTTACCGACTTAAAGTCCCGCAATTTTTCGCTCGGGCATTATTCTGGCGTCTGGACTTTGACTCCTGCCGGGTGTATGATTGAAAAATTTCCCGAGGCAGTTGATTGCAAGAAAATCTCTGGGTGTTTTGCGCCTTTCCGAAGGTCGTCTTGGAGTGATGCTGCTGCGGAGTTGGGATTGTCTGTTTGGTACTTTTTCATTACTTCCTTTATGTTGATTTTATGTGCAACATCGGCCATTCCATATGAGGCGTGTCCCGTACTGGAAATTCCCAATTTGGGTAGTATGTGTTTGTTTATAACAAATTCCAATGCTTTCAGTTGCGCCATTGTGAACCACCAAGCAATTGCCTTACGTCGTATAGTGCGCATTAATCTCTATATATTGTTCCGTCATGTCGCACCCGAATGCTGTTGCCTGTGCCGAGCCTTCGTGCAGGTCAATGGTGATTGGGAGTGCGGTCTTTGCCATCACTGCCTTGACTTTGGTGTAGTCAAAGTCGGTGGTCACTCCTGCCTGCACGATTTTGATTTGGCTGCCGTCCTTTGCGTCCACGATTCCGGCTTTCCCGCCAAAGTAGACATCCACTTTCAGCGGGTCAAACTGTGCGCCTGAGTTTCCCATTGCGCACAAAATTCGTCCCCAGTTCGGGTCGTTGCCATAAGCGGCGCACTTGACCAGGTTCGAGCTGACTATGGATTTGGCAAGCGTCTTTGCAGTCTGGGTGTCAGTCGCGCCCTTGACAGTTACTTCCAGAAGCTTGGTTGCTCCCTCGCCGTCAGCTGCGATTTTTCGCGCAAGCTCCTTGCACACAAAACCAAGGGCAGCCTCGAACTTTGTCTCGTCCACCTTGCCTGCCTTGCCATTCGCAAGCACCAGGCACATGTCTGAAGTCGAGGTGTCCATGTCAACTGTCATCATATTGAACGAGTCGGAGACAATCTTTTTCAGCATCGAATCAAGCTTTGCGCTCTCAATTTGCGCGTCGGTGCAGATGAATGCAAGCATCGTTGCCATGTTCGGGTGAATCATGCCTGAGCCCTTGGCAATCGCTGCAATCGTGAAGTTGCCTTCCTTGACGCAGAGTTGCTTCTGCACTAAGTCAGTAGTCATTATGGCTTGTGCGACGTTGCTGTCCTTGGACAATTCGGACTTTATTCCCTTCATCCCAACCCGGATTTTTTCCATCGGAAGGTACTTGCCGATTACCCCGGTTGATGCAACCGCAACGTTCTTTTCACTGATTCCAAGCTCCTTTGCAACAAGTGCTGCCATCTCCTTGGCATCCGCGAGGCCTTTTTCGCCGGTGCAAACATTTGCAACTCCTGAGTTGACTACTACTGCCTGGAGCTTTCCATCCGCAAGGTGTTCCTTGGTGATTACAAGCGGCGCGCCCTTGACCAGGTTCTTGGTGTAGGTGGCTGCTGCGTTGCAAACCGCGTCAGAGTAAATGACTGCAAAGTCGGGCTTTCCTTTCTTTATGCCCACGTTCTTTCCTAGAGCCGTAAAACCGTTTACCTTTGTAACGTCTGCGTCAATGATTTCCATTTTTTCTTAAGCTCACTCCTTTTTTTGAAAAATATTATTGCTAATTGCCTATTCCAGGCCTTCGGTCTGGTCGAAGCCGAACATTATGTTCATGTTCTGAACAGCCTGGCCGGAAGCTCCCTTGAGCAGGTTGTCAAGCACGGTGACAACTACAAGTTGGTTGTTCTCGTCAACTTCAAAGCCGCCGATTACCAACTTGTTGGTGTTCTGGACCATGTGCAAGTCAGGAACTTCGTCGATTACCTTGGTGAATTTCGCACCTGCATAGAATTCCTTGTACTTTTTCTTGATTTCCTGCGCATCAGCTGGTTTCTTGAGAAGTATGTGTGCGGTAATCATCATCCCCCGGAACGTGTCGATTACGTGCGGAGTGAAGCTGATGCGCTTTCCAAGGAACTGCTGTACTTCGTACTTGTGCCGGTGTCCGGTAAGGCTGTAGGAAACCAGGTTGTCCTTTGAAATCGAGGAGTCCTTGGCATACTTCGAGCTCTTTCCAGCTCCGCTCCAGCCGGACTTGCAGTCAAAAATCATGTACTCCGCGTTGTCCTTGACCGGGTAGCCTGAAAGAATCATTCCCGTTGCGTAGCAGCCGGGGTTTGCAAGAAGCTTCGCTGCCTTGATTTGCTCGTAGAAGAGTTCAGGCAGGCCATAGACTGCTTTTGCCTTCGGGTCCTTGTGAGTCAGCTTGTAGACGCGTTCGTACTCCGCGGTTTCTCTGAACCGGTAGTCTGCGGACAGGTCAATGACTTTGCAGTGGAGCTTGGGTGCCCAGTCCATGGCAACGGTGTGCGGGAGCGCAAGAAACACCACATCCAGTTTCAGCGAGTTGATTTCGTCAATCGAGTGACCGGTGTATTTCAAGTCGCCCTCGAAGTCCGGGTACAGCTCGCTGACTTTCTTGCCAGCATTGCTTTCGCTGTTGCGAACAACAAGCTCAACGTACGGGTGCTTTGAAAGAATCTTGATTAGCTCGTGGCCGGTGTAGCCAGTTGCGCCGATGATTCCCGCACGAATCTTGTGCTTTGCGTGTTCAGCCATTTTTCTTGTTCAGCACCTTCTTGAGTATCTTGACTGCTTTGTCTGCCTCTTTGGCCGTGATTGTCAACGGGGGAAGGAAACGGAGCGTGTGTTCTGCTGCATTGTTGATGAGCAGGCCCTCCTTTAGGCATTCGTCGCACACTGCCTTCGAGTCTGCGTCGATGTCCACTCCGATAATCAATCCCTTGCCGCGCACTGCCTTGACCTTTCTGAGCTTGGAAAGCGACTCCCGGAGGTGGTCTCCTACTGCAACTGCGTTTCCCATCAGGTTGTTCTTTTCAATGTAATCAATAGTCGCAAGCGCTGCTGCAGAAGCCACGCAGTTGCCGCCGAAAGTGGATGCGTGCTCTGCCCGTCCGAACTCGATGTCTGAAATGCAAACGCCGATTGGGATTCCATTGGCCAAGCCCTTGGCAGTTGTGACTATGTCCGGCTTGATTGCGGTGTGCTGGAAAGCAAAGAACTTGCCGGTTCGTCCTACCCCGGTCTGCACTTCATCAAGTATGAGAAGAACTCCTTTGCTGCTGCAGACTTGCTTGACTTTTTCCAGGTAGTCCGCAGAAGGCACAAGCACTCCGGCTTCGCCTTGGATTGGTTCGACTATGACTGCTGCAGTCTTGTCAGTGATGGCACGCTCGATTGCGCCGACGTCATTGTAAGGAACGAACGAGAACCCATCAACCAGTGGCTTGAACGGCGTCTTGTATTTTTCCTTCCAGGTTGCCGAGAGCGTTGCGTGAGTGCGGCCGTGGAACGCGTGCTCGCAGACAACAAAGTCAGTCTTTCCAGTTGCGCGCTTTGCAAGTTTGATTGCAGCCTCGTTTGCCTCGGCTCCTGAGTTTGCAAAGAATACTTTTGAAAGCCCTGAAAGCTGCGAGAGCTTCTGTGCAAGCAACACCTGCGGCTCGGTGTAGTAGAGGTTGCTCACCCATCCAAGGGTGTTCATCTGGTTGTAAACCGCCTTGGCGACTTCCTTGTTGCCGTGGCCAACTGCGGTGCAGGCGATGCCGCCGATGAAGTCGAGGTACTTTTTGCCGTCCTTGTCGTACACGTACGCGCCCTTTCCGTGGTCGATGACCAGGTCGAACCGTCCGTAGGTCTGCATCACGTGCGCCTTCTCGATTTCCTTGACCTTGTTAGCGTCCATCCTACTTCACAATCTCCGTTCCAATGTCCTGTTGTAAAATGTCAAATAAAAGCGCGTGCGCAGTGGTGCCGTTGAGAAGCACCGCATCCCCGCATCCTGCCTGGACTGCCTCGACGCACGCCTCGGTCTTTGGAATCATTCCTTTGGTTATGACTCCTGACGCGGTCTTTTCTTTTACTTCCGATGCGGTCAATTTGGGCAGTACTTTCCCATTCTCAAGAACTCCGTCCACGTCAGTAAGCAGGAGCAGCTTCTCAGCTCCAAGCGCGATTGCAATCTTGACCGCAACCGTGTCTGCATTCACGTTGTAGTATGTCTTGTTGTCAGCAGAAATTCCAAGAGGCGAAATGACCGGAATTTGATTTGCATCAAGCACTTTTGTTATTTTTTCCGTCTTTACCCCTGTGACCTTGCCCACCAGTCCAAGCTCGGCGTTCTTCTGACTCGCAATGACCGTTCCCTGCACGTTCTGCGCAGGGATTCCATTGGCCTTGAGCATCCCGCAAATGTCCTCGTTGATTTCAGCAGAGGCTTCCTTGACTATCTTCAGCGTGGCCTCGTCGGTCACCCGCAGGCCGTTCACGAATGTCGGCTCCACCCCGGCTTTCTTCATGCGCTCGGTGATGTCCGGGCCGCCGCCGTGCACTACTATTACCTTGATTCCAACGCTTGAAAGCAGGGCGATGTCCTTCATTACCGACTTCTTGAGGCCGTCGCTTTTCATGGCGTTGCCGCCGTACTTGACCACGAAGACCTTGCCCTTGTGCAGGCTAGAGTAGGGGAGTATTGCTTTTGTGAGGACTTCTGCTTTAGTAGAATTGGCTTTAGTCATGGGTTTGTCCATTTCTGTTTGAGGGGCACCTTTTTTTGAAATAATCTTGTTGGCCTTACAATATCTTATTTCCCTATCAAAAGTGACATTTTTCCAAGCGGCTGTCGAATCGGCGACAAGCCCAAAACCTAACTTGTATTTTCTCATTATCCCCTTGCTTAAAAAGCGAACTGTCGCCTAAATATTTTCGATAGTTTATCAAAAGGTGTTTCCAATGGACCTTGCTCCCGTGCGCGGCTCGCGCGACTTTCTTGTTGAAGAAAAGCTCCTCAGAGACTGGGCCATGCAAAAGCTCAAGTCGGTGTTTGAGCGCTTCGGATTCAACCCAATAGAGACTCCCGCAATAGAGAACTGGGAGGTACTCTCGTCCAAGTATGCCGGCGGGGCTGAGATACTCAAGGAAACCTACAAGCTTACTGACCAGGGAAAGCGCGAGCTGGGACTGCGCTACGACCAGACTGTTCCAACTTGCCGCGTTCTTGCCGCAAACCCGCGTCTTGCAATGCCCTTCAAGCGCTATTCAATCTCGCCGGTGTGGCGTGACGGCCCCATCAAGCTCGGACGCTACCGCGAGTTCTACCAGTGCGACATCGACGTGTTCGGCGTGGCCTCGCAGGCAGCTGAGGCTGAAATCGTGGCAGTGCTCAAGGCGGGCTTTGACGCGCTTGGAATCCAGTGCAAGCTCAAGATAAACAACCGCAAGGTGCTCGACGGCCTCTTGGAGTCCTGCGGAGTGAGCGCAGAGCAGGCGACCCCTGTCATACTCTCAATAGACAAGCTCGAAAAAATCGGGGCCAAGGAAGTGCAGAAGGAGATGGAGGAGAAGGGAGTATCCGCGGTCTCGGCAAAGAATGTCCTTGAGTTGTTCGACGAGCTGGACAAGCTTGACAATGACAAGCTGATGGCGCGGCTTGAGAAAATCCTCAAGTCAGGCACCGGTGCGGAAGGACTTGCTGAACTCCAGCAACTCGTTGGCTACGTCAAGCTTTACGGCGTTGCCGATGACTTTTACGAAATCAAGGCAAGCCTGGCTCGCGGCCTTTCCTACTACAGCAGCACGGTAATTGAAGGTTACGTGCCGGGAAGCATCATCAAGTCCAGCATCTGCGGAGGCGGGCGCTATGACGAGATGGTCGGCAGGTTCTCAGGAAAGGGGAAAGTCCCCGCAACCGGAGTTGCCTTCGGCTTCGAGTCAATATGCGAGCTTCTCAAAGAAAAAGTCGCCAAGGGCGAAAAGATTGAAGGCGTGCGAAAAACCTCGGTCGAGGTCTTCGTAATCCCCATCAAGGACCAGCCCTTCGCCTTTGAAGCAGCGCAGGCGCTTCGCGCAGCGGGAGTGAACGTCGCAATCGACCTGCTTGGCCGCAACGTCACCAAGAACCTCGACTACTGCGGCAAGCAGGGCATACCCTTTGCCGCAATAATCGGCGACAAGGAAGCTGCGGAGAAGAAAATCAACCTGCGCAACCTCGTTAGCGGGAAGGAAGCGCTGGTGTCAGTGGGAGACGCTGCAAAGCACGTAAACTAGTTTTCAGTGTTTATTATGAAGCCGTCCCGTCCAAAGGAGAGAGCGCCACTCACTTTTCGGAAAGCATTTGAGAATGCAAGCCTTTACGTTGACCAAGCGGTGGGGTTGCATTTGAAGCCAAAGGGATTCGTGGCAGGGACAGATATCTCCGTGATTGAAATGGACCTTACTGGCGAGGATGCAGTTGAGGCTGAGCGGCTGCGCAAATTGTACGTAACGCGGATGGTCGTCAATTCAAAGCGCAACCTTGTCCCACAAGGGGACTTCAATCGCAGGCTGTTCCAGGATGCTGCTGAGCGCGCGTCTCTTCAGGATTGGAAGAAACCCGTGGTAATTCGTGAAATGGTCGAATTCATCCAGCAGCAAGCGCGCGGGAAAATAAAAAAGAAAGAGGGCTAATTGGCTTTGCACGGTAGTGCCTGCTTATTCGCGGTTGTACATCGCGCACAGCGAAGCGTTGCTTGAGTAGGCGAGGTACCCGACTCCCGCAGTCATGCTGAACGGCGTGCCGGGCATGTCCGAAGTCGAGTTGTAGGTCTCGAACACTCCTGCGTTGTTAAGCCTCGAGTAGGCGGTTATGTTGCAGTTGCCCGCAAGCTGTGCGAACGAGGCGCCGTTGTAGGGTGCGCTGATTGCGTTCCAGCCCGGGTAGATTGCGTTGTAGTAGTTCGTGGTGTTGTACTGCGAAGTGCCGTTGAACGAGAGCGTACATGGTGACGTCACGTTGAGCCAGTAGGTCTCGTTGCCGTTCATGCTTGCCATGGGTATCTGGTACCAGCTCTGGTTGAACGGGTTGAAGCGGTTGACCGTGCTGTTTGCGCAGGTGTTTGACGCGACCGTCGGGTTCACAAGCGGGGCCGAGAACAGGTATGTCTGCACCGAGATGTAGTGTGTCGAAGTGGGTGCCGGAGTTGGGCTTGGAGTTGGCGACGGGCTGGGTGTCGGGGTCACTGTTGCGGTTGTTGAAGCGATGTCGTAGTTTGCGTAATTGTCAGCTGATACCTGCACGAACGTCCAAGTGCGCCTGTAGTGGTTTGCCGCGCTGACTGTGACGTTGTACATCCCATCTGGCACGTACGGCATCGTGTAGTAGCCGTCGGTGCCTGCGACCTTGGTGTTCATGTACGCCTGCGGGTCGTAGGCGTTTGCCACCATTATTGCGGCGTTGGCTATGCCGTTGCCGTTCTGGTCAATGAGGCGGCCTGAGAGCGTGCGCGTGCCAACAGGCGAGGGCTGGAGGTTTCCGGTTGACGATACTGTGACTCCGAAGAGCTTGCCTGATGAGGTCTCCACTGCGCCGTTGAGGCGAATCGAGCCGCCTGAGTAGTAGAATTCAGAGCCAACGGTCATGCTTACCGACTGCGAGCTTCCGCTACTGGGAGTCACGGCAAACGATGCCATCGGGAGCGCGGACTGGCCGGCTTCCCAGGTGGAGTAGCTTGAGTAGACGAACTTCGCGCCGCTGGTTGAGGTGACCTGGTCGCCCTGGTAAAGGTAATATGTGCCGTCGCCTGTGAACGTGCGGCCGCCTGTTGACGAGCCGTCGGTGCACACCTGCACGTTGGTCTGGTACTGGTAGGTGGTGTAGACCGAGTCAACCTTGTAGCAGTTGTTTCCTGACACGTATATCGAGTGGTATCCCGGCGAGAGGCCGAATGCCATGAACGAGCTTCCGTTGGTGGTTATTGTGCCACAGTACGTGCCGTCAATGAATACGTTGACCGGCGACCTGCCCGAGATTACGTTGACGCTGGTCGGGTTCGCGCCGGTGTAGTTGGAGTAGCAGTACGCGTACTGCGTGTAGGAACCGTAGTATGGCGTGCCGTTGGCGTAGGTGTTGAAGTAGTTCTGGTACCCCGGCGGGTAGTACGGAGTCCCGTTGGGGTAGTATGATGGCGCGTATTGCTGGTAGCTGTTGTAATTGTTATACTGGCCGTACTGGTTCTGGTAGTACGGGTTGTAGTTGCCGTTGTAATAGGGGTTGTAGTATGACGGGGTAGGCGAGACCTGGATGGTCGGGACTGGATAATATGACTGGTCAATTACGGGTATTCCCGTATAAGTGGGCTGGCTTGTGGGTGAAGGGATGAATGTCACTGTGGGATTGGCCGTTGGCGTCGCTTCGGCCTGCGAGCCTGCTGTGAAGAACCCGCTCATGCTGGAGGGGCTTGCGATTATGATTCCGATTAGCGCAAGAGTAAGAAACGAGACTGCGATGATTACGCCGTCGACCTGGCCCTTAGACATTATGAACCCACCATCAAAATATGTTACTACTGGTGAGTAATTCTATTCTGGATTAATTATATAAACCCCGCGTAATTGCCCGGCCGGATAAAAAGCCCTTGTCAGGGGCGAAGCCAAGCCCGGCTAGCTTGGGAAACCCGTCTAGAGCGGGGAAAGCCCGTTTTCTTTCGCTGCTGCAAGGGGGTTCTTGGAGATTGCATCCCGTGCTGCGGAGGGGCTAATTGCAAGGAATGACTCGGCAAGCGCGCAAATCTCGTGGGGCGACTTGCATCCTTCTGCAGAGGTTGCCCTGCTTGTAATCACTATCCGTGCCTTGTGCTTGAGAGCAAGCCTTGCCGCCTTGGTCGCAACGTGCAGCCTTCCTGCGCGCCTTGCTCCGGAGCAGTCAAGAAAGAGCGAAAGCGGTATTTCAAGGAACTTTCCTTCCTCGGAGATTTTCCGGAATAGCTTCTGCTCCTTCTCAAAGCCCTTTGCAAGGAATGGGTTGATTAGTATGGTATTGGTGTTCCTGCAGGCCGCCATCAAAAGCTCGACGTTTGTAGATTCCACTGCCGAGGGCTTGTTGAGTTTCTTCTGGATATCCGCCTGGGAATTGATGGCTACTGGTTGTAAAGAAAAAGATTGGGAAAAGCCGAGCTTGTGTAGAAGCGCGGTCAGTTCCGGCTTTGCGACGTTCAAGTCAACAAAGTCCATGTCTGTATTTCGCCTAGGCCTTCTTTGCGGGCTTGGCCGCAGCCGCCGGCTTTGCGGCAACTGGGGCGGCCTGCTTGACCGGCTTCTGGGGCGTCTGCGGGCAGTTGTTCTTCATGATCACTTCGAAGTACTTGTCCGTGCCAGTCTCTCCTGCAAGGTAAACTCCAAGCGGTGAGAGGTTTGAAAAGCGGTTTGCGGCCTTGATTACAGCGTAATATGACAACGGCGCTCCCGGGTTGACTTCCTTGCGGTTCTTGCCGGGCTTGCGGCCCAAGTCCGCACGGCGGCGGACGCGCTTACCCTTTGAGATGCGCACGCGCACAACCAGGATGTCCTTGGTCGCCTTGTACCCAAGCCCCCTTGCGCGGGGAATGTTGGTCGGGCCGTCAAGCCTCACTACTGGCGACTGCTTGTGCCACTTGATGAGGCGGGCCTTGTATGATGGCGCGCGCTCGGCCATAGTCTTGCGGAACGATTCGCGAATGTATTTAGTTGCACTCATTTTTCACACTCTCCATTATGCCACCGGCGATAATAGCCGAAACAGTTCAGGGACCGCGAAGACCCCCACATCCACTGTGGCGAGGAATAATTAAGCAAGCCGCACCAATAAATACCCTTTGAAAGGCTTGAGGCAAAAAAGCGTTTGCAGTGTGTTTACGGATGGACGTTCAGGTCTTGTTTTTGGGAAAAAAACGCAAAGTAAAACTACTGGCAGGCTCGGCAATCAAGGACGTGATTGGTTGCCTTGACGCGAACGAGCAGACGATTATAATCAAGCTGAACGGCAAGATTGCCCACAGCAAGACGAAACTCAAGCAGGCAGACAAAGTCGAACTAATTGGTATAATCTACGGCGGATGAACATAAAACGTGCCAAGAAAAATATCCGAAAAGACAAAATTCACAGGCCGAATCTTCTGCATCAAAGACGTCTTGGTTCGCCACGACAACGGGAAGGAGTTTTCCTACGAAGTGATGCAGGGCCGTGGCGGTTCCAACAATGCCATGATTGTAGCTGTTGATGAAAAAAATCGCGTGGTTCTTGTCAAGGAGTATTTTGCCGGTATCGACAAGACCCAGTTGTGCGTTCCCAAGGGCCGGATTGACCCCGGTGAATCCTCGTTGCAGACTGCAAGGCGCGAGCTTGAGGAAGAAGCCGGGTTTGCCGCTAAAAAATTCACGCTACTTGGCCGTTTCCTTCTTGCACCGGGGTACTCCGACCAAGAGTCGTTTATCTACCTTGCAACCGGCCTGTCCAAGCCCGAGCACCCAAAGCCAGGCGACGAGGTCGAGCCGCTCAAAGTCGTGCTTATGCCGCTTTCAAAGGCAGTTGCGATGGCAAAATCAGGAAAAATCTCCGAAGCCCGTGCAGTTACTGGTTTGCTGCTTGCAGAGCAGGTTATTAATCGCCCAAAGAGACAATCAAAGAAAACGAAAAAAACGTCAAAAGAGTCAAAAGCAAGAAAATAGGTTTTGGTGCCTTCCGCTATGTTCGAGTTCCTCTCAGCAGAATACGTCCTCCAGGCTTTCGGCATGATTGCCCTCTTTGGCTTCGTGTTCGCCGAGTCCGGCCTGTTCTTTGGCTTCTTCCTTCCGGGGGACTCGCTTCTCTTCACAGCAGGCATCTTTGCGTCCAAAGGGTTCTTTGACATCTGGTTTGTCCTTGCGGGAGTAATTGTTTGCGCTTTCCTGGGAGACCAAATCGGCTACTGGACCGGCAAGAAGTTCGGCCCGGCGTTCTTTTCCAAGGACGGATCGTTCTTCCGTAACCCCAAGTACATAAAGAAGGCGCAGGCGTTCTACGACAAGCACGGCAAGAAGGCGATTGTGCTTGCGCGCTTCGTTCCGGTTGTGCGCACCTTCGCGCCAATCTTTGCGGGAACTGCAAAAATGGACTACGCGACTTTCACTATATACAACGCAATTGGCGGCATCATCTGGTCGTGTTTGTTCCTTGGCGCGGGTTACGCCCTGGGGAACGTGCTTCCTTCCACAGGCGAGGCTCTGACTGTAATCGTTCTTGCCATAATCTTCGTGTCCCTGCTTCCGGTCTTTTATGAAGTCTGGGGCGAGTACAAGGGCAGGAAGAAAAAATGAGCAACAATATTACCTGCAACTGCTGCCAGAGGCGCGAGGCCGTGATTAGCCTTGATTACTCCGGGCTTGACTTGTGCAGCCCGTGCTTTTGCGAACTCTTTGAACGCCGCGTGCGCAAGGCAAACCGGGAGTTTTCGATGCTTCGCAGGGGCGACCGCATCGTAGTCGGGGTTTCGGGAGGAAAAGACAGCGCGGCGATGCTGCACGTGCTGGACAAACTTGCAAGAAAAATCGGTAACATCACACTCATCCCGGTTCTAATTGACGAGGGAATCGCTGGCTACCGCCCCCTTGCAAAAAAGAAGGTCGAAGCCCTTTGCAAGGCGCACGGCTACAAGTTGGCTGTCTATTCTTTTGCTGACCTCTCCAATCATTCACTCGACCAAATCATCAAGCTCCGAAAAAAGTCCCTAGACCCGCAGTTCAAGTCGATGGGTGCGTGCGCAATCTGCGGCACGCTCCGTAAGTACCTGCTCAACAAAGCGGCGCTTGCGCTCAAGGCCAACAAGGTTGCAATCGGCCACAACGCCGATGATGTGGGCCAGACTTTCTTGATGAATCTTCTTCGCGCAGACCCTGACGCAGTCTCGCGCTTCCGCCCGGTTTCCGAGCACGGTTCAGACGGCCTCACGGTTCCTCGCATCAAGCCGCTCCTTTACGTTCCCGAACGCGAGTGCGCCTACTACTGCGAGTTCAAAGCACTTCCCTATCATTTAGGCTCCTGCCCCTATGCAACCGAGGCTTTCCGAGGCATCGTCAAGGACTTTCTCAATGACGCTGAGAAAAAGTATCCGGGAACAAAGTTCAACGTCTTGAAATCCTATCTGGCTTTTGTGGAGTCCGCTGTTGGCAATGGCCGCAAGCCCGCGCAAAACGCCGCCGCCCCGGTAAGGAAATGCAAAAAATGCAATGCAAAATCCGCAGGCGAAGTTTGCAGGGCCTGCCAAGTCCTGGGATTCTTGAAAAAATAGCGCTTGTGCTTGCGGGCTTTTTCTCAAAGCGCGTCCAAAATGTCGCTGCAGGCAAGCAGGAACTTGTTGAGCTGGGCGTTTCCTGCCGTGATTTTCATGCGCTCGAATTGCGAGTACTGCTTGTAAAGCTCGATTGCCTTGGTCTTTGCATCGTCGCTTGCAGCAGAAGCCTGGATTTGCGCTATTGCTTCCATCGGCGTCTTCGCGTCCATCCCAAGGAACTTTTTGTAGAACTCGCGCAAGAACTCGTAAGTCTGCTTGTCGATTTCGTTCTGCGGGAGCTTGGTGTGCGCGAAGTACGTCCGCAGCTCCTCAATCCTGTGCCTGTAAACCGTCTTTTCCGCAGTGACCTGGGGCACGGTGGACTCGGGCTTTTTGAGGAAATCAAGAAGTGCCATACAATTAGTAACTTGCGCCTAAGCTTAAATTAGTGCCTGCAAGCAGGCAAAAGTAGGGGTTTGCCTCTTGGCTTGGTGTTTGCTGCCAATCGGGCATCAAAGGAATCAATAAAAAGATTGGTTGCTACTATTAGTGTTCTCTGCCACATGGCAATAGCGGGTTATTTGGGGCTCTTTATAGGAGGCACCGTATTCTTACCGCGAAATTTGCGTTTTTGGCGTTTCAACAAAGGTGAATTTTCATGGGCGTAAGACCATCAAGGACAGTTCGCAACCTCAAGTCAAAGCAGATTTGGACCAGGCTTTCGCAGAAAAAGCCCCGCAAGAGCTACATCAAGGGAGCCCCGCGGCCCAAGATCCGCCAGTACCACATGGGCGCTGACAAGTACTACGAGCTCGAAGTGGACTTGATTTGCGGACGCAACCTCGCGCTGCGTGACAACGCAATCGAGGCCGCAAGGCAGGCCGCCAACAAGCGGCTGGAAAAGATGCTCATGTCCACCAACTATTACCTTACTGTGCTCAAGTACCCCCACGTGGTGGTGCGCGAGCACACTGCGCTCGGAGTCGCAGGCGCAGACCGTATCTCCAAGGGAATGAAGCAGGCATTCGGCTCGCCAAAGGGCCGCCTTGTGCACGTGCACGTCGGAGAGCGGCTGTTGCGCGCACGCGTCGCAGCAAAGGGCCTTCCCGCAGTGAAGAAGGCATTTGACATGGCGATGCGCAAGCTCTCAGGAGTTTACACGCTTGACATAACGGACATCACCAAGGACCCGGTCAACATGATGAAGTCAAAGACCGCGGCAGTGGTGTTCAAGAAGAAGGAGACTGCAGAGGAGAAGAAGAAGGCCGAGGAAGCCGCGGCAGCAGCATCGACTGCGGCAGCGACTGCCGGCGCGGCACCTGCAGAGGGCGATGCAAAGCCCGCAGCAGGCGCGGATGCCAAGAAGGCAGCTGGCAAGAAGTAGTTCCCGCGCTTTTGGGCTTCCAATCGCTCCGTTTCCTTTCTTTTAATTTTTTTTTATTTTCGCCCTTTCGGGCAAGTGGTTATGGGGAATCGAAAAATGGTTAAATGGCCTTTTCGAAAGTAATAGCACAAAGTTATGTGGGAATATTTTTTTCCAACTTTTCAAAAGAAGGTGCATTTGCGATGGTTGAAGGTAAGGCTTTCACAAGCGAGTTCGACGTCATAGTCTGCGGTGGCGGGCCGGGCGGCTCGTCTGCTGCTGCCTTCCTTTCCGACGCGGGCAAGAAGGTCCTCTTTATCGACAAAGTCACGTTCCCGCGCGACAAGACCTGCGGGGATGCAATCTCCGGAAAGTCCATGGCAATAATCAAAAAGCTCGGGCTTTACGACAAAATCTCCAAGACCCCGAACGCAACCGTCAACGCAATCGGGTTCTCCTCGCCCAACGGCGCTTACGTGCGCATTGACGTGCCAGCCAAGGCTGATGGCACCAAGGAAGCCGGGTTCGTGGTCAGGCGCGAGATTTCAGACAACGTATACTTCCAGAACGCAAAGTCCAAGCCCAACGTTACCACGATGGAGAACACTGAGGTGATGGACCTTATCTTTGGCGAGGACGGCAAGTCCGTAATCGGCGTGATTGCAAAGACTGCGGACGGCAAGCAGCAGGAATTCTACGCCAAGGTCGTGGTTGGCGCGGATGGTGCCAACAGCATCGTCGCACGCAAAGTCGGAGTCCCCGAGAACGACCCAAGGCACTGGTGCCTGGCGGTACGCGCATACTACACCGGCGTCAAGGACGTCGAGGACGCAATCGAGCTCCACTTCAACAAGAAAGTCCTTCCAGGGTACTTCTGGGTGTTCCCGTCAGACGACGGCAAGGCCAACGTGGGGCTGGGCATGCTTGTAAGCGACGTGCGCAAGTACAAAATCAACCTCTCCACGCTGATGGAGGAAATCATCGCAAACGACCCTCTTTTCAAGGAACGCTTCAAGGACGCCAAGCGCGTCACTCCCATAAAGGGCTGGAACCTGCCGCTTGCAAGCCAGCGCAAGAAAAACTACGGCGACGGCTACGTCCTGGTGGGAGATGCGTCAAGCCTCATCGACCCGTTCACGGGCGAGGGAATGGGCAACGCGCTCACAAGCGGATTCCTTGCATCGCAGGTAATCAACGAGGCTTTCGCCGCGAACGACTTTTCCGAGAAGTTCCTCAAGCAGTACTACGACCGCCTCTGGGAGGAGCTTGGCCACGAAGTTGACATCAGCTACAACATGCAGCGCTACGGAAAGCACACTTTCCTGCTCAACCTCGTCATAGGCAAGGCCGCAAGGAGCCCGGAAATCCGCGAGATGATTGCCGGCTCATTTGTAAGCGAGGAAGCGCGCAAGGGCTACACGTCGCCTTTGTTCTACCTGAAGATGCTTTTTGCTTAGTTGGCAGGGGGCTCTCTTTCATTTTTATTTTTTCAATTTTTCAGTCATCCAGTAATCAAAAAGGGTTTTAGGGGGGAATTGCATTGGCAACCAAGGAATCAAGTTTGACTTCTGATTTGATAAAGTTCCTAGTACCGCTCCTTCTCATCCCCTTGACGTTCATCGTGCTCAAGCCCTACGGCCACGACGTAACCAACCTCTTCATCGGCGCAGTCTTTGCCTGGGTGTTCCTGTTCAAGGCCGACTTGCGCGGCAGGCGCCTGATGATAATCCTCTCCACTTTCGCGTTCGCATTCGAGACAGCAAACGTCGCGTCCGGCTTCTACCACTACACGGGCCACGACAGCCTGCCGATGTGGGTTGCGATGGGCTGGGCGGTGCTTGGATGGTACCTAGTCTCCCTCATCCCCCTGTTCCAGAAGGTCAAGGAGTGGGTGGCAATCAGCCTGAACGCGCTTGCCCTGCTTTTGGTGGCATTCGCCTACAACTTCTGGGGGGTTTCGCTTCTCTTTGCGGCAGCAGGGCCGTTCGTGTACACCCGCGGTTCGATGACCCTTCCGACGATGTTCTTTGCGTTTGGCTCGATAATCGGCCTTGTAATCGAAGTCTCAGGCACCGCGCTAGGGATGTGGTCTTACAACACCCTGACCGGACTCCCGGCAACACCGGAGTTCGGCCAGCTCGCGCTCGGTTATGCAACCGTGCTGATATTCTGCTACTGGCTTGCAGGCTACGACCGGTTGGCAGAAAAAGCGTAAGCCCCTAAAGGCTTCCGTCCTGTTATATCCTTTTGCGAGGTAGTTGGCTAATGGAAATCGGCATCTTCAATGAAAAGTCCAAGGCTGACGCCGAGGCGTTCCTTCTTTTTGAGGGCGACAAGGCCGCAGGCGTCGAGTTCTCCAAGGAAGACTTCTCCGCAAAAGCAGGCGAGGCCGTAGTAATCCGCAAGGGCAAAGTCACAATCCTAGTCGGCTTCGGCAAGCGCTCGGAGTTTGAGGACGAAAAAATCCGGCAGGCAGCGGCTTCGCTGGTGTACGCGTCCAAGAAGACTTCAGCCAAGGCCTTTGCGGTAAGTTTTCCCGCATTTGACAACGCAGACGACTTTGTCGCAGCACGCAACTTTACCGAGGGCGCAATACTTGCATCTTACGACTTCTCAAAGTACAAGTCAAAGAAAGCCGACGACGCGCTGTCCGCAAAGTCATTTTTCCTGAAGCTTTCAAAATCGACAGCCCGCGCAAAGGACGGCATGGCCATCGGAAAGGTAATGGCGCAAGCCGCGAATTACGCGCGCGACCTCAACAACGAGCCCGGCAACGTGGCAAACCCCGAGTACATGGCGCACAAGGCAATCGAGCTTGCAAAAAAGCACGGTCTTTCCTGCAAGGTAATCAACACAACCGAGCTTGCCAAGATGGGGTTGCACGGCATCGAGTACGTGGCAGCCGGCTCAGACGTTCCCGGTCGCCTCGTTGTTCTTGAGTACGCCCCGGATGCGAAGGCGCACTCCAAGGACCCGTTTGTTTTCATAGGGAAGGGAATCACCTTCGACTCCGGCGGGATTTCAATCAAGCAAACCCGCGGCCTGGAGATGATGAAGTGGGACAAAGCCGGCGCGTGCGCAGTGCTTGGCCTGATGAAGGCAACTGCCGAGCTCAAGCCCAACGCGCGTGTGATTGGGTTGCTTGCGCTTGCCGAAAGCATGCCCTCAAGCACCGCGTTCCGGCCAGGTGACATACTCAACATCGGTGGCGCCTCGATTGAGGTTATCACAACCCACGCCGAGGGCAGGCTGGTTGTTGCTGACGCCCTTTGTTATGCAAAGGAAAAGTTCCCCGATGCGCGCTCAGTAGTGACTGTTGCTTCCATTTCCGGCGCCTGTGTGGTCGCCCTTGGTTCCGTCGCATCAGGCTTGCTTACGCCCAACGATGGCCTTGCAAAGGACTTGGAGCAGGCAAGCTACAAGTCCGGCGAGCGCGTCTGGAGGCTTCCGATGTTCCCGGAATTTGCTGGGAACGTTGAAGGAAAGCAAACTGACTTGCGCAACTCAAGCGAGCCGTCCGGCGAGGCGGGCACGATTACTGCCGCGTTCTTCTTGAAGCGGTTTGCAGGAAAGTGGCCGTGGGCGTACGTTGACATCGCAGGCACCGGCTGGCAGACCACCCAAGCAGTGCGCAACTACTATTGCTGGGGCCCGACCGGCGCGGGCGTGCGGCTGTGCACGCAGTATTTGCTTGACAAGAGCGGCAAATAGAAAATAAGATTGTTTCGGGTGCAGTGTACCTGCTTGCCCGCACTTTTCTTTTCCTTCTTCATTTTTTCTTTTTTCATTCGAATTTCGGGTTCTTGAAAATCATGTCAATGTGAATCTTGCTCCTGTTCCTTCCGCCCATGTTCTGGTTGTCGCCAAACGCGACGTGCGCGGTGCCGTAGACCTTCTCGTCCTCAAGCAAGTTGCCGGTGAGCTTTGCAAAGTTGTTCGTGCCGATGCCCAGTTCGCCCACTGTGCATGCGTTCGCGTCGGACTCCTTGAATATGAGGTCAGCAAGGAGCTTCTGCATCGCCTTGTCCTTGCAGGCGATGGACTCGATTTTTCCCTTGCCAATCTTAATCGTAATCGGGTGCGTTGGCAGGCCGAAGAACCCGGTTGAGCCATCTACTACAAGGGTTCCGTCAACACCGTTTTCAAGTGGTGCGATGAATATCTCGCCAGCAGGCAGGTTGCCCCACACGCCCTTTTTGTGGTAAAGCCCGGAATCCTCGTGCCATTTGCGGTTGCCCAGCTTGATGCGCAAGTCAGTCCCGCCTGGCGCAGTAACGTGCAGCTCCTTTCTGCCCTTCATCTTTTTCAGCAAGGCTGCAGCAACGCGTTTCACTTTCAGGTAATCCGCGCGCAGCCCGCCATTGATTAGCATCCGCCGCTCCACGCCCGGCATGTGGCCGAGCCTCGCCTTACTTTTTACCGCGTGGTCTATTGCCGCAAGCCGGAATGGGGTTTCGTGCGGTATGCCGTCCATTATCGTGAGCACGACGTCCGCTTTCTTGAGCGCCGCCTCGGTAACCTTGTTGACTTTAGTGACCGGCCTGATTTCGTCGTAAAGAACGATTTGCGTGATGCTTGCGCCTTTCTTCCTGGCCACATCCGAGACTGCCTTTGTGATGTCGTGGCGCGCCTCATCGGTGATGATGAGCACTTCCTCGCCTTTCCTGATTCTCATGCAGGTGTTGACGATTGTTCTTGCTCCGGCAGTAAGTTGGTTCATTTGAGTGTTTGGCCTCTTGCAAAATCTAGTCTGCGAACTCGAAGTTCTCCAGCTCAATCCTTCTTCCGTCAAGATAGACCTCGACGTCTTTGATGATTCCGTCGATGTGGATTCCCGCCTTGACGTTCCCGCCAAAGGTGCTGTTGTCGCCAAGCGCGACGTGGATTGTGCCCTTGACCTTCTCGTCCTCAAGCGTGTTGCCTATTATCCGGGAGTTGGGGTTCATCCCGATTCCCAGCTCGGCGATGTTTCTTCCTGGCTTTCCTTTAGCGTCAAGCAAAGCAGCAAGTTCGGTGGCTTTCCCGCCGGTTATTGAGACTGCCTGCCTGTCCTTTACCTCGACTTTGATTGGCTTGTCAAGGAGCCCGAAGTCGCCCATCGAGCCGTCCACTACGTACGTGCCGAAAGCGTCGTCTGGCGCGATGAATATCTCTCCGCCGGGCAGGTTGATGAACTCGCCTTTGCTGCAGATGCCGGTGTCTGAGTGCCACTTTTGCGGGTTGACTTTGAACGTGATGTCAGTGCCAAGCTTTGATGTCACGCGCACCGTCCTGACGTTTTTCAGGATTGCCTGGAACTTGTGCGTCTGTTTTTCAACCTCGCGGTAATCCGCAAGGATCCCGCCCGTTGTCATCATCTTCTCGGTAATCCCCGGGAGCGTGGCGATCCTTGCGCCCTTCTCCGAGGCTGCAAGGCGGGCCTGCGTGTGGGAAAGCGACTTTGTGGTTGGCGCGATTATCACGTCAAAACCAAGCATCGCGTCTGCAATCGCCTTCGGAGGCTCCTCGCTTGGGACCTTTCCTGCCTTCATCTTCAGGATTGCGGGAATGGCTTTTTCCTCAAGCGCAGCCTCAAACAGTGCATCCGGGATTGAGTTTGGCATCTTGTTGTCCGTGACTATGAGCACGGTCTCTCCTGCCTCAATACGGAAGCTCTCCTTGAGGATGTGCCTTGCGCTCTGTTTGATGTCCATAAACTTGTTTCGCCTTCCGTGCTTAAATCATTCGCAGTTTGTACGAGTACTCCAGCATCTGCGCCTTGAAGTTCCGGCCGTGGCTTACCTTGACGTCGGTGATTTCGTCCTTTGCATTCCAAACTGGCGTGTAAGTCGGCATCGCGAACGCAAAATATTCCGGAAGCCCGATTTTTTCGGCCCTGACTATTACTTGGTCGCGCCACTCCTTGTTGAACGTGATTGCGTATTTCGTGATGAGCTTTTTTGCAGCCTCGTAATCCCCTTCGGCCTTTATCCTCATCAGCTCGGCAAGAATGGCGCCGATGCCTTCGTGCATCTTTTCCATACTGCTTACTTTGAAGAACACCTTGCCGTCCTCCTCAACTGCCTCGATTGCTTTGAACTTGTCCATGACGTACGCCACAATCAGGTGTGTTGCCCTCATATGGTCGTCCTCAATCCGGTCCGTCTTAATCCTGCGCAGCATCGTCAGGTCGGCAGTTGCATACCGCCAGTATTCGGCGCAGGCAACGTCGCGGCTTGACATTATTCCCAGCTCAACGAGCTTGGGGTCGAACATAGTGTACAATGCAACGAGGTCAGCGCGCGCCTCCTCAAGCGTGGAATAGTATTCCTTGATGTAGAACGACGGGTCGGCCTTGAGCTTGGGGTTTGATTTTCCAGAGCCGTGGCCAAGCACCTCGTGCAGCGCAACGTGCAGGTTCTCGGCCTCTTCGGAATGCTTTTTCAGCAGGGCCTTCGCCTCCTTGCAGGTGAATTCCTCAGTCATCTTCTGGTCAAGTGCCCCGTTTGTCGCGGCAAGCACGTTGGTAAGCAGGACGCTTTTGGAGCCGTACTTTTCCCTCAGCTCATTGGAGTTCGGCAGGTTTATTCCAAGCGGGATTGTCGGGCCGCCGTCACCGGTCCCAAGAAGCACCGTCACGGCGTGCGCAGCCGGGAATGTCACGTGCGTTTTCTTGTACTTGTCGTCCCAGGGCGCGCGGTCCTCGAAAAGCTGTGCGTTCTGCGAAATCTTCTTCATCAACTCTGTAGTCTTGTGGTCGATGCAGTACACAATCCCTTCAAACGACGCCTTCCTTCCGCGCGGGTCCTTGTACACCTCGACGAACCCGAGTATGGCGTCCACCTGCGAGTCGTCCGTGACCCAGGCGATGTTGTACTTGTCGAACTCCGATGAGTCGCCGGTTTTGAAGTATTCGATGAGATGGGAGATGGCCTCCTTCTGGGCCTTGTTGGCGTAAGGAAGCGCCTTCTGCAGGTGGCCGTTCACTTTCGCAAGCTGCCTTGCGTACATCCCTGCGCCAATCTTTTTCTTCTCGCTTCCCGCCCGGTAGACCTGCTCGACGACCTTGTTGTTTTCCTTTGCAATGCGCGAATTAAGCGCGTATTTTTCGTCAAAGCCCTCAAGGTCTGCCGCAGTCACTCCCAGGTAGAAGTTGTTCGCGCTCCCCGTAATCACGTCGTCTTTTCCCTGCGGGTTCTTGTTGGTGTTCAGCGGCTCAAAGTCCGGGTCGAAGATGGCTTTTTCATACTTTTTCAGGTATTCCTGGACCGACTTCCTGCCCCTTTCAGCCGGCAGTTCCGCGCCGTTTCCGGAAGCCTTCCTTGTTGCAAGGCACAGCTCATCAAAGGTAAATTTGGGAACGAACTTCTTTTTCGTGCGCTCGTTGTACTGGCAGCTGTTCACCCAGAAAAGCTTGGCGTAGCTTTCAATCTTTGCAATGAGCTTGGCGTCGATTCCCTCAGGGTGAGCCAGTATTTCCTCAAGGATCCTGCGTATCCCAAGCGCGTTGCGGTGGTTCTGGTCGAAGTAGATGTCCCTTCCGGCAAGCGCGGCCTGGATTAGGCGGTAGGCCTTGATGCGGTCTGCCTTTCCGAGCTTTGAAAAGTCGTCCGCGTAGAGCTGGAGGATTGCGGTGTCGCCCACCGTTTCAAGGAGGTAGTTTTTCTTGTCGTGCTTTTCCATGCAAATCAAAGCCGGTTTGTATCAACTAAGGCGGTCAGTTTCCATTCGGGTGCGAAAGCCTCGTGATTTATCTGAAATACCCTAACTGCAGGAGAGATTAAGTATATTTCTGCCTAGTGGAAACACACGTTCGGTCCACTTTGCCGTTCTTGATTAGCACTCCTTCGGCCTTCAGCAGGCGAACCTTTCTTGCGGAATCCTTCTTGCCGCAATACCCGCCCACGCTCCTGTCCGAGCGCACCACCCTGTGGCAGGGCACGATGATGGGGTGCGGGTTGTTGCGCAGAGCGTTTCCCACTGCCCTTGAGGCTTTCGGCCTTCCGATGGCCTTGGCAATCTGGCCGTAGGTGGAGACTTTCCCTTTCGGGATTTCACATACTGCCGCAAAGACCCTTTGCGAAAAGGAATCAACTGTCATTTGCTTTCCCCTTCAGCCTTTTCCGGCCTTTTGCAGGTGTTCGTCCACCATCCGGATGGGGATTCCGAAATGCCTCGCAAGGCCCTTGCGTCCCAATGCCTCACGATGCTTGTCCAGGAGCTGTCCAAGCTTTGGCGTGAGTTCGTATCTTATCTTGACTCCTATTTTATTTTGGGTGAACGTCTTGGAGTCGCCCGTGAAATCGATGTGTTTCCTTACGAAGTCCTCAGGAACTTTTGTTTCCATGTGCTTGCCAAGCTCCGATGCGATTGCAAGCGGGCTGTTGCCCTTCCTGTGCATCTTTTGTATCCACTCTCGGGCCTGCAGCGTCATCAGTTCGGAAAGCCTTGCCATATGCATCATGCTTTTGTAAAAGATGCCTTCACGGTCCCAAGCGCAAGCTCGGAAAGGTCGGCTTCGGCCTTTGGCGCCTCGACGCGGCCGAAAGTGATTGACTTTGCGCCTACCTCGGCCGAGACTTCCTTCTCGTGCTCCTCTATGTGCTTTTGGAACCCGTGGTCTGCGCAGTGCAGCACAAGCGCAATGCGCTCCGCAACCACGTAGCCTTCGGCCTTCCTTGCAGCCTGGATTGCGCGGGTGAGTTCTCGCGTTGCGGAAATCATTGCAAGCGCAGGAGTCATCTCCGAGTCAAGGTAGAGCGTCGAGCCCTTTCCAAACTCGCGTGCAAGCCACTTCTTTCCCTCCAGTTTTTGCGTTGCAAAAGAGACCGTCATCGCGTTGGTCGAGGATGCGATGATGAGGCCAAGCGCGTAAGCCGCGTCCTTTGCCTTCTCGTCCCCCGAGACGGCTATCCTTGCAACCGGCCACCTGAGCTTAATCTTGGCTTCCTGGCGCAGGCTGTTTGCAGTCTCGGTCAGCTGCATCGCAAAGAGCATCTGCTCCTCAAGCAAGGCGTCAACTAGCGCGGCGTCCTTTGTCGGGTATTCCGCAAAGTGCACGCTTGGAAGCTTCTCCAACGCGTCGAACCTCTTGAGGTTTTGGTAGAGCTTCTCCGCAATAAACGGCGTGAGCGGAGCAAGGAGCTTGGTCAGCTTCATCAGCACGTAGTACACTGTTGAGAACGCCTGCTTCTTGGATTGTGCATCCACTCCGGAGCACCTGTCGCGGATGAGCTTGACGTACCAGCGCGAGTAGGCGTTCACGGTGAATTCCAAAAGCTCGCGTCCGGCGTGCTGGAACTCAAAAGCCTCCAGGTGCGTGGTGACCTTTTCTGCAAGGTTGTTCACAGAAGACACTATGAACCTGTCCTCTGCAGGGAGCTTCTTGTAGTATTCCTCTGTCATTGCCTCCGGCTTGAATCCCTGTGGCAGGTAGGTCTCGAAGAACACGTACGAGTTGTAGAGAATCGACAGGAACCGCTGGATTTCTCCTGCGCTCTTGAACGAGAACTTCTGCACTTCCCACGGCGGGACTTCCCAGCAGTAGTAGAAGCGCAAGGCATCAGCCCCGAGCTTGGTTATGGCATCAGTTGCGGACACCACGTTCCCAAGGCTCTTGCTCATCTTCTCGCCCTTCTCGTCAAGCACCCAGCCCATCAGGCCGACCTGCTTGTACGGCGCCTTTCCGAACACTCCGGTGCTTGCAAACATCAAGGAGTCAAACCACCCGCGAATCTGGTCCTGGGATTCCACAATCAGGTCAACCGGGAACACCTTCTCGAACAATTCCTTGTTCTTGAAGGGGTAGCCCAGCGACGCCCACGGCGCGATTCCGGAGTCGAACCAGACGTTGAATATGTCCGGGATGCGGTCCATCTCCGCTCCGCACTTGCACTTGAGCTTGATTGGGTCAACGGTGTGCCTGTGCAGGTCCGAAAGGTCGTCCGGCTTCTTGGTGGCCTTCTGCATAAGCTCGTCGCGCGAGCCGATGACTTCCTTTGCGCCGCACTTCTTGCACTCCCAAATCGGCATCGGGATTCCCCAGTACCTTTGCTGTGAGATGCACCAGTCCTCGCGGTCGGAAAGCCAGTTTGCGAACTTGACCTGGCCGAACTCCGGATACCATTTGACTTCCTCGTTCTGGTCAAGCATCTTCTCCTTGAGCGGGTCGACTTTGAGGTACCACTGCGGCGAGAGCCTGAAAATGAGCGGGGTCTTGCAGCGCCAGCACAACGTGGTGCGGTGCACCTTGTAGTCGGAGTTGAGCATCAGGCCCAATTCCTCGATGTGTTTCATTATTTGCTCGTCGGCCTTCTTGACGTAAACTCCCGCCCAAATCCCGCCGTCTGCGGTGAACTTTCCGTGCACGTCAACTGGGGATATTGCGGGCAGCTTGTAGACTTTTCCCATGAAGTAGTCGCTCTGTCCGCACCCCGGAGCGCAGTGCACCAAACCGGTGCCGTCGCCCATGGTGACGAAGTCCTCGTACTCCTCCGCCTCAACGGGCTTGGCGGGCGCTTCAGCAGCGTCTGCGCCGTTTTGGTCGCTTGCTGCTTTCTTTGCTTCAGCGTCCTTTGATGCCTTCGCATCCGCAGCCTTCTCCTCCTCGGTGCGCGTGTCCTCCTTGGCCATCTTCTTCTTGTACTTCTTGTTCATCATCACCTTGACTGACAAGATGACTTTGTGCGCGTTCTTTCCTGCAAGCTTCTGCTGGCTCGGCGTGTCCAAGAGGGGGACGTATTCAAGCCCTTCGAGCGTGCTTCCGTCGAACTCCTCCACAATCTGGTACTCGGCTGCATCCGCGTGCAAGAGCTCGGAAAACACCGCGTCCATCCGCGGCTTTGCAAGGATGAGCAGTTCGCCGCCATACCTTACCTTGACGTAAGTCTCGTCGCCCTTGACCGCAACTGCCACGTTGGCAGGAAGCGTCCACGGAGTAGTAGTCCAGACTAGAAGGAACTCCTTCTCTTTTCCCTTCACAGGGAATTTTATGAATATGGATGGGTCGCTGACTTCCTTGTACGAATCCGAGACTTCGTACCCCGAAAGGCTGGTCTCGCAGTGCGAGCACCAGTGGATGGGCTTCTCTCCCTCCACCATCAGGCCCTTCTCGTAGAGCTGCTTTGCAGTCCACCAGCCTGACTCGATGTAGGAATCCTTGTAAGTGAAATAGGGCGGGTAGTACGCGCGCCAGGCTCCGAGGTTGCGGTAGTACGCCACCCACGCCTTCTCGGTGTTGGTGACCTTTTCTAAGCACATCTCGTCGAACTTCTTGATTCCAATCTGCTCAAGCTCGGTCTTGGACTTTATCCCAAGCTCCTTCTCAACCATTACTTCGGTTGGCAGGCCGTGGCAGTCGAATCCGGGAAGGAAAAGCGAGTCGAAACCCTGCATCAGTTTGAAGCGGCTCCAGATGTCCTTGCAGGTGGTGGTCTTTACGTGCCCCACGTGCGCGGACGCGTTTGCGTAGGGCGGGCCGTCAAGCAAAAAGAACGCCTTTTTTCCCACTCGTTGCTGTGAAATCTGGGTTGGGATTCCTTCCTTTTCCCACATCCCCGTAATCTCGGCCTCAATCGCTTTCTGGTCGTACTTTGCAGTGAAACCCGATGCTATTGATGGGACTGACTTTGCGCTTGGCTGTGACTCTACCACAAAACTCACCTGTATGCCGATTTACGGCGTTGGTGCCCCCCTATCAGAAGGGCTAAAAGACTGTAAGATGAGATTTGCCTGTTTTGGCTTTTATTACTGCCGAAACGCAGGCTTTCGCGTCCTCCAGCCGGTTTTTATTGGCTGGGATTGCTTACTTGAGTTGAGGAATACCTGTCTTGGAAGAGCAAGTTTCTGCAGAAAGGGGCCGCAGTAAGGAAGAGTTCGAGAAGCTTCATGCGGAGTTCATAAAGGAAGCCCAGCAGAGGGCAAGCGCCCAAATCCTGTCCGCCCTTGACCAGATGAACATCTCCCTGAAGACCAGGCGGCAATACTTACGGGCCATAACGCAAGTGGCGAAGGCCGGCGACTATGCGTATGCAGTAAAGAGGCTTGAAAAGGAACTGCGCGAGAGCAGGAAAGAGCGTGTGCCGGGCAAACCTGTCATCCGGTTTGACCACAAGTCGTGGTCTGCGGCCCAGCAAAAGCTGGTGGATGCGTTGGACCCCTACGCCAGAACACGCGCCCGTTCTGCCCGCGACGCTAAAGGGCTTCATTCTGCGTTGACTGAAATGTTCGAGCATCCTGCCCCGCCAACTCTCGGCGTTCCAAAAAACCCGAACCCCGTGTTCGAGCTGCCCCTTGAAACAGTCATGCGCGACCTGTTGCGGCCCGTCACTCGCTCACAGGTTTCAGCCTCAAAGACGATTGGGAAATGGAACGCGATAAAAGCCGCAGAAAAGGGTTTGCCTACTGCAAAACAGGGCGTTCTTGAGGCCTTCGGCGGCAACAATGCACTTGCCGGGATTGGGAAGCCTAAGAAGAAAAAGAACGGACGGTGCTGAGCATGGGCGAAGACGAGTTTTCAGAAAAGGATTTGCAAGAATTGGAAAAGAGGATTCAGAAACGCCGCGCGGAGGATGCGTTGCTGGGACGGGTACTCACCAAGAAGATGCTTGAGAAGAGAATTGACGCTGTGCACAACGAAGTTGCAAGGGAAAAGCTGCTGTACAAGCTTTACGAGCACGCCGAGTCCCCGGACTTGAATTTTGAATTATTGGGTGGCGCGTCAACCGACGCAAAATCGCTCGAACTGTTGAAAAAGAAAAGACGCCCGCTTGAAAAATAGCCTCCAGCGAGGATTACTCCTGCATTGCCGGCTCTAGAATTTCCAGTTTTATCCCCTCAGCAAGCTTAGCCCTCATCTGTTCGGGGTCGGCCTTGATGTCGTCCTTGGAGTTGTAGTGCATCGGGACAACCACTTTCGGCTTGATGGTGTTTGCAGCTTTTGCCGCAGCCTCGATGTCCATCGTGAACTTGCCCCCGATTGGCAGGAACGCAACGTCAATGTCCTTCAGCCAGCCCATTTCCGGGATGAAGTCCGTGTCGCCTGCGTGGTAGAAGTTCCGGTTGTTGATTGGGATGACTACGCCCATGCCGTTGCCTTTTGGGTGGAACGGCTTTGACGGGTTGTATGCGGCAATGGTCTTGAGGTAAAAATACTTCGAGCTGGGATAATCTCCCGGGTTGACAAACGAGGTGAGCTGGGAGAATATTGAAAGCTTCCTCTGGCACGAGTGCGATGCGACTATGCGCGTCTCCGGCCCCACTATCCTTCCAATCGTGGTCGGGTCGCAGTGGTCGTAGTGCTCGTGCGTGACGATAATCAGGTCAGCTGTTGGCGCGTCCTCCGGCGCCTTGTAAGGGTCGATGTAGACGTTCTTTTCCTTGAACTGCAGAAGGAAGCCGGACTGGCACAGCCAGGTGGCTTTTACCCCGAAATAATTGAATGAGCTTGGCATTTTTCTTCACTTGATAATTGTAGCTTTCTTCCTGATTACCATTTTCGTCTTTTGTTCTCTAAATTCCTTTCGCACAGGAACAAGAACTGCTGCGCGTAACCCGCATGCTTTCCAAACTTCCTTCTTGCAAACGAGCCGATGAATTGGTAGGGCACTTCTTTGGCGCGGCACTCCTGGCACTCGGTGTATTCCCGCAGTTCCTTGCCGTACCTTCGCTCAACTGCCTTGCGAACCCACACATCAGTTGGGAACGCTTCCATCTTCCTTAGGCCGTAGAGGAGGAAGCAGTCCGCCACCTTGGGTCCTATGCCGTGCTGGTTGTCAACAAGGTGGTTGAACGCGTCCTCATAGGGCATTTTTTGAAGTTTGGCAAGGTCAAGCTTTCCGCTTGCCACGTTTCTTGCAAGGCTGTGGATGTATTCGGCGCGGTAGCCGAGGCCACAAGAGCGGAGTTGAGCAAGAGACGCCTTGGAAAGTGCGGGGGCGGTTGGGAACTTTCCATTTTTCCCAAACTTTTCCTGCAACGCAGCCAAATTCTTCCTAATCCGGGGGATGTTGTTGTTCTGCGAGCACACGAACGTGACTGCCGCCTTCCAAGGGGCTTGGTGCAGGATGCGCAGGCCGAAGTATTCCTTCGAGTTGGAGTATAATTTGGGGTCTGCCTTTCTTATCGCGGCAAGCATCTTTTCGTATTTTTCATCGTCAAGGCCGAAGAACTCGACGACCTTTTCCTTCGTCGTGCCGTCGAAAAGAAGCTCCTTGGTCTTGGTGTCATATTTGAGCGTTGCATATTCTCCGAGGACGTCGCCGGAGTAAGTGCCGTCCGTGCTATGCTTCTTCCAGTCAAAGACTTGGCCTGAGAATAGCGATAGGCTGAGGTTCAAGTCTGGCGCCTTGATTTTCTGCATGAATCTATTTTGGCTGTCGTTTGATTTAATTGCGCCTCTTGCGGGGAAGTGTCCGTTGTTCAAAATGTGGCAATTGTCTTGCCATTCTGTCGAATTTGCGTCACGAAAGTAATATGCGGAAAAGTGCAGAATCTTGTTGTGATTACCTATGACTAGCAGTTTCGTTAAAGCACACAACTTGACACTTCCTTCCTCGATAAAGAAGGTAGTGCTTGCGTATTCCGGCGGCCTGGACACGAGCTTCATACTCAAAATCCTGGCAAGCGAGTTCAACGTCGACGTGGTGACGCTCACCCTTGACTTTGGCCAGCAGGAGTACTCCAAGGAAAACTTGGACGCAGTGAAGAAGAAAGCGATTGCGATGGGCGCAAAGAAAGCCATTGTCCTTGACGTAAAGCAGGAGTTCGTGGCCGACTACGTGGCAAAGGCAATCAAGGCAAACTGCCTCTACCAGGGCACTTACCCCAACTCTACTGCAATCGGCCGGCCCCTCATCGCAAAGCACCTGGCAAAGATTGCCAAGGAAGAGGGCGCGCAGGCCATCGTGCACGGCTGCACGGGCAAGGGAAATGATCAGGTGCGTTTCGAAGTATCAATCAAGGCAATCGACCCGTCGCTTCAAGTCATCGCGCCAGTGCGTGACTGGAACCTCTCGCGTGACGAGGAGTACGCCTACGCAAAGGATAATGGCATTCCCCTTTCAACCAGCGCAGCAACTCCCTACTCGGTTGACGCCAACCTGTGGGGACGCGCTGTGGAGTGCGGCGACGTGGACCATCCGCAGAAGGAAATCCCCTCGGATGCCTACTCGTGGGTCACTTTGCCGGAAAAAGCGCCAGACAAGGCGGCTTACGCCACCCTGCATTTTGAGAAGGGAATGATTGTCGCAGTTGAGGAAGGCGCCAAGAAGGTCAAGGGCAGCCTTGAGTCAATCCAGTTCCTCAACGACCTTGCGGGAAAGTACGGTGTGGGCGGAATAGACTCGATGGAGGACCGGATGGTCGGCTTGAAGTCGCGTGAGTTCTACGAGTGCCCGGCAGCTGTGGTCATACTCAGTGCGCACAAGGACTTGGAAAAGTGCGTGCTCACGCGCGAGGAGAACGAGTTCAAGCCCGTTGTTGACAAGATGTTCGCCGAGCTGTCCTACAAGGGCCTCTGGTACGCGCCCCTGATGGACGAAATCAACGCATTCGTGGACGCTTCGCAAAAGAAAGTCTCAGGCTGGGTGAAAGTCAAGCTCTACAAGGGCTCGGCAACCATCGCAGGACGTGACTCGCCTTACCTGCTGTATGACACCAACCTTTCAGCATACGACAAGTCAAGCGCTTTCGACCAGAAAGACGCGCCGGGATTCATCTCGCTGTGGGGATTAAATACCGTGCTTGCGAAAAAAATCGAGAAGAAAGTAAAAGCATAGTTCGGAAGATGATGCGAGTATGAAGTCGGGCAAGTTACTCTGGGGAGCGGCGTTTACGCAGGGTCCGGACAAGGCGATGATGGACTACACGACCTCGGACGTCCAGCGCAAGAAGTCTGCAGAGGAAGTGCTCTTCCCCTACGACATTGCAGTCAACTCTGCCCACAGCGACATGCTTGCAAAGAAGGGCGTCCTTACAAAGAAGGAAAACGACGCCATCCAGGAAGGGCTTGCTGAGCTTGCGCTTTTGTTTGCAACTGGCAAGTTCATCCTAGACCAGTCCTTGGAGGACGCTCCGACCAACATCGAGACCTACCTTGCTGAAAAGTACGGCGAACTCGTAGGCTCGATGCACGCAGGAAAAAGCCGCAACGACCAGCTAATAGCAACAAGCAGGCTCTACGCAAAGGACTTCCTCTCGCAGTTCTCCACAGACTTGGGAAAGCTGATTTCCTCCCTTGACAAAGCAGCTGCAAAGTACGGCAAGGCAAAAATGCCCGGATTTACGCATATGCAGCCCGCAATGCCAACCACCTTTGGCACTCTTCTTGGCTCCTATTCGGACAGCTTAAAACGCGACAAGCTGCTCATGGCGTCTGCAAAGGACTACCTTGACGAGAGCCCGATGGGCGCAGCAGCAGGCTACGGAACTGCGTTCCCTGTTGACCGCAAGGCAGTTGCAAAGGGCCTTGGGTTTTCGCGAGTGCAGGAAAACACCATTGACGCCACTTCAAGCCGGGGAGACTATGAATCCGTTGCATTGTTTGCAGTCGCGCACACCATGAACCACCTGGCCAACCTCTCGCAGACTTTAATCATCTTCTCGATGCCCCAATTTGGCTGGGTCAAGCTCGGAGATGCCTACTGTACCGGAAGCTCGATGATGCCCCAGAAGAAGAACCCGGATGCGCTTGAGATTACCAAGGCAAAGGCCGTGCTCGCCCAGTCAGCTCTCCAATCTTGTCTTGCCCTAAGCCGCGCTAATTTCTTTGGTTTCAACCGCGACACCCAGTATGTCAAGACTCAGATGATCGACTGCTTCGAGGAGTGCAAGCTCGCGCCCGCAGTGTTCTGCGGAATCGTCGACACCTTGCAAGTTGATGCCAAGAAGATGGCAAGCGAGTGCTCAAAGTACGACCTCGATTCAACGACCAAGGCTGAGTTGCTTACTTTGAAGAAGGGCGTTCCCTACCGCCAGGCAAAGAGAATGGTGGAGAGCCAGCTAAAGGCAAAAAAGAAAAAATAAGGAAACGATGGTCAAAGGAAAAAAGGCCTAATTTTTGTTTAGGCCGTCCTTCATCATAGCGCCGTTTATCGTTGTTTTTTTTAACCTGCTGAACGGATATACCTTTCATGTATTCGCGGTTTGTCAAGAAGCTACCCCCAACGGGAAAGCAGAAAGAAGCGGAGCCTTTCAGTCTTGAGCGTGCACTTTCCCTGAAGGAGGCTGGAAAAAGCCACGAAGAAATCGCTTCGGCCTTTGGAATGGATTCAAAAGCTCTCCAAAAGGAGGTCAACCGTAACGGCTTGGCCTTGGCGTGGTCCGAGATTGGAAAGTACAATCCTGGTTTTATAAAAGCCGAGTACGAATCGTCAAGTGTTCCGCGCGATGAACTTGCGAAGCGGTTTGGCATGAAAGGCACCCAGCCGCTCATGTGCACGATAAACGCGGCAAAGGAAGCGGATGCCGCAGGGCCCAAAGTGATAGCCTCCAATAGCGTTAACGTCGGAGGCCGCAAGATAACCTTGGGGCAGGCGATATCCTATCCCAGTACGCATCCCCTGCAGAACAAGTCGCAGAAAGAACTCGACCATTTGGTCAACAAACTTATCAGCCAGAGGCGGAAAGGGGTAACCGGGTCCCAAATCGCAAAGGGTTTGGGACTTACCGAATCGACCCTCGAAAACTGGATACGCACTATGGGCATTGAGGAGCGCTGCAAGGACGCTTACCGCGAGTTCCGGGAAAACAAGAAGGCTGGGCCGCGCAAGCCCTAATCTTCCATCGTGGAAAGGTCGCCCATCGGCAGGCCAAGTTCCTTTGCCCTCAGCACACGACGCATAATCTTTCCGCTCCGAGTCTTTGGCAGCTTGTCGATGAACTCAATCTCGCGCGGCTTGGCGTGCGCAGCAAGCTTGATTTTGACAAACTCCATCAGCTCGGTCTTGAGCTCCTCGCTTGGCGCGTGGTGCTTCTTCAAGACGACGAACGCCTTGATTATTGCTCCGCGAATCAAGTCCGGCTTTCCAATCACGCCAGCCTCGGCAACTGCCTTGTGCTCGATGAGCGCGCTTTCAACCTCGAAAGGCCCCACTCGCTCGCCGCTTGTCTTGATGACGTCGTCAATCCTGCCTTCAAAGAAGAAGTAGCCCTCCTCGTCCATGTACGCGGAGTCGCCTGAGACGTACCATTCCTTGTTCTTGCCGCGAAAGTACGCGTCGAACTTTTCCTGGTTGTTCCAGATTTGGCGCATCATCGAAGGCCAGCCGACCTTCACCGCAAGGTCGCCGATTTCGTAGGGCTTCATCCTGTTGCCATCCGCATCCACAATCGCGGCCTCTGTTCCGGGGAAGGATTTTCCCATCGAGCTGAGCTTGAGCGGCATCCCTGCAAAATTGCAAATCAGGTGCATCCCAGTCTCGGTCATCCACCAGTTCTCCATTATGGTCTTTCCGAAAACCTTGAGGCCCCACTTGACCACTTCGGGGTTAAGCGGCTCGCCAACTGAATAGATGTGCCTTATCGAGGCGAAGTCGTATTGCGCGACTTTCTCATCACCAGCAGCCATAAGCAGCCTGAACGCGGTTGGCGCGCTGTACCAAATCGTGACCTTGTAGTCCTGAACAGTCTGGTACCACTTGTCCACGTCGAAGCGTCCGCCGCGGATTACCATCGAGATTCCGTTCAGCCAAGGCGCAAAAATCCCGTAACTTGTGCCAGTCACCCAGCCGGGGTCCGCTGTGCACCAGTAGGTGTCCTCGTCGTGCAGGTCAAGCGTGTATTTTCCGGTTGCGTAGTGGCCAATCATGGCGTTGTGCACGTGCAGCGCTCCCTTGGGCTTGCCAGTTGAGCCGCTTGTATAGTGCAAAATCATTCCATCTTCGCGGTCAACCCATTCAATGTCAAATTTTTCAGGAGCTTTCGCCATCTCCTCTGCATACGAGTGCTCCTTTTCGGAAAGCTTGTGCTTGGAAAGGTCGCCCACAAGGATGATGTGCTTGAGTGCGGGAAGGTCCTTTACTGGGACGCGCTTGAGCAGTTCGGGGTTGGTGACGATTACCGTCGCGGCGCTGTCCTGCATCCTGTCGCGGACTGCGTCTTCCATGAACGCCTCAAAGAGCGGGCCGACTATTGCGCCGGTCTTGATGATTCCAAGAAACGAGACGTAGAGTTCGGGCGCGCGGGGCAAAAAGAGGAAGACGCGGTCTCCTTTCTGCACTTCCAGCTTGCGCAGCACGTTGGCAAACTTGTTGGAAAGAGTGGACATCTGCTGGAAGGTGTATTCTTCCTTGCGGGAATCGTCGACGTAGTATAGTGCAATCTTGTTCTTTTTTGCGGTGAGCGCGTGCCTGTCGATGCATTCGAAAGAGGCGTTGACTTTCCCGGTCTTGTGCCAGGAAAATTGCTCTTCGATGTGCTTCCAGGAAAAGTTGTGGCGAGTCTGCTCGTAGTCCTTGACAAAAGGCTCGATTTTTAGCCCTGTCAAGTCGCGCTTTACGACTTCCTGCGGCACTCCTGACTTTGTCCTGTGCTGTTCGAGCTTGTCCAATCGCTTCACCTGTGCAATATACTAAACTGCGGTCGGGCCCATTGCTCCGTTTTCGGTGGGTTACACATTCAACTGAACCTTCGTTTTTAATCCAATCGCAGTTCGACGATTGGCGTTGGAAAAATTAGTGCTGGGGTTTTTGCTTTGCATTCACAGCGGGAACTGCCCGTTCGTGGCAACGACTTCTCCCGCAGAAAGCGTCCAATCCTTCTTGTCCCACTTGTAGAGCTTCCCGCCGGCTTCCTCAATCAGGCACGCGCCCGCAGCAACGTCCCAAAGCTTGAGCCCGGTGTGGCAGTACGCGTGGAGCCGTCCGCAGGAGACGTATGCAAGCGAGATTGCTGCTGTGCCGAGCATATGCGAGTAGCGGAAGGAGTTCTCGTGCTTGCGCAGGAAATTGTCAACTGTCTTGGTGCGCAAGTCCGGCTCGTGCGGCCAGTCGGTTGCGATGAGTGCCTGGTGGGCAATGGCTTTCGGTGCGACCTTGATTGCCTTGCCGTTGAGCTTCGCGCCCTTGCCCTTCGAAGCTTCAAACATCTCGTCAAGCACAGGCGCGTAGATTACTCCGGCAAGCAAGTCATTGCCTTTTGCCAAGCCGATTGACATTGCAAAAAGCGGAAGCTTGTGCGCAAAATTGGTGGTGCCGTCAATGGGGTCTATTATCCAGCGCAAGTCAGTTGAACCCGACGAACCGCCTTCCTCGCCGATGAACCCGCACTCCGGGCACTTAGAGGAAAGGTAATCGACAATCGCAACCTCGCATTCTTTGTCTGCCTTGGTCACGATGCTGTTTTCGTTCTCCTTGGCTCCGAGCATATAGGAAGACGCGGGCAATTCGAAGTATTCCAAAGCGATTTTGCCGGCAATCTTGGCAGCTGCTTTTGCGTGAGTTGCGTACTGTGGGTTTGAAGTCATTGCCATTCACTTGCCTTTGGGCACGATTCTCTTGATTCCCTTTATCCTGTCAAAGTCCTTGTCGTCCGAAGCTATCGTTGTTATTCCATAGTGCTGCATCGTGGCAAGATGCATCGCGTCGCGCGGCTTGAGGTTGTATTCCTTCATCATCCGGGCTGCGGCAAGGGGTGCGTTGAATGGCACTGCGACTATTTCCAGGTTCGGCATTTCGTAGAAGTTCTTCAGGACCATCTCTATTATGCTTTCCCGCTTGCTTCGCTTTATGGACCACATGACCTCGTCCAATACCAGGCAGGAGGTAGTCGCCTTCTGGCCGTGGGTTATGCTGTCAAGGAGGTCGCGGCAGCGGTCGCCTTTTTCTTCCTCATCAAGAACTGCAAATATGAGTATGTTCGCGTCAATGAACACTTACATCCCTTCCTCATAAAGCGCGTCCCCGTACACTATCTTGTCCGCTGGGACTCCGTATTTCTTCGCTATCTTTCGGAGTTCATCGACTGCGTTGGGGTTCTTCGCGGTAATCTCTATGCTCTTTTCGCCCATATGCAAGCCGACCTGGGAGTCCGGAGTTATGCCCATGGCCTTGCGTATGGCTGCGGGGATGACGATTTCGCCCCGTTTTCCTACCTTGACATTGACAAACATCAGAAACAACCTCAGAAATATTCTGATGAGACTTCTGAAATAAAAAGGTTTCCTGACGGCCTTTCCCCTAAAAGTCAGCGCCTACCCTTTCCTTTCTTCTTCCAGAACTGGCCGTTGTTGCCGTCAAAGCCCTTCTTCCAGGGCTGCACGTCGCGTCCACCTCCACGGCTTCCCGGCCGGTCGAAGCGCTCCGGAGCGCGTTCCCTTGCAGACCTTTGCGGTGACACGACGGTTTCCTCGCCGTACTTGTAGATTTCGTACTCAACTGCGCCGGTTTCCAAGTCGCGCACCGATATTACCGGCCGCGCCAGGTCCTTCTCCATCATCCCAGCAGGGGTCTTGACCGAAAAGTCAAGCGAGTAGGCCTTGGCAACGCGGCCCTTTTCGATGAAGATTACCGTGTCGATGACTTGGGGTATGATGCCGAGGTCGACTTTGCCAAAGAACCGCTGAACAGCGTCAATGGGCTTGGACGCGTGGATTACTCCCACCATCCCGACTCCTGCCATGCGCAAATCCGCGAACGTCTGGAAGTCGTTGGTCTTTCGCACTTCATCATAAATGGTGTAGTCCGGACGCACGAGCAACAGGATGTCGCTTGCGTTCTCAAAGCTGCCCTCAAGGGGTGCGTACTGCGTGATGCGCCTTGAGACTTGCAAATCTCGCGGCTGTTCAAGTGTCTTTACAATCTTGTTTGCGTCCGCGTAGCTTTCCGCAAGCGCGCTCACGAAAGTGCTCTTTCCGCTTCCCGGCGGCCCGGCAACGATGATTCCCTCTGCCTTGGCAGCAAGCCGTGCCGAGAGCGTGCCGGAAAGTTCGTAGTCGGAAAGTGCGAGCTTGACAAGCGGCTTTACCACCGTAATCTCGCAGCTTTCGGAGAAAGGTTGCCTAGTAAAGACAATTCGGTAGTCTCCTGCCTGTATGACCGTCGCGCCAAGCTTGTCGATTTCTATGAAGCTGTTCTCGTCGCGCTTTGCGAATTCAACGCAGCGCTTGAGCATCCCGTCCAGTTCGGAGCGCGAATACTTCTTTTCGCTGGCATCCACAAGTTCGAACTGCCCGGGCAGGCCGCGCTTTACCCGCGCCTTCTCGCCTTCCTTTATGTGCAGCGACATCACGTCGCCTGTTTCGAAGAAGTGCGCAAAACCAAGCATCGCCTTCTGCACAATGGGTTCGAGGTACTCCACAACTATGCCTTCGGCCTTTGCAACAGCCGCCTGCACCTTGTCCGTAGTGATTAGAACCGCTCCCTCGTAGAGCTTGGCTTCCTCCCTAATCAGCGCGTCAATCTCGCCAAGGCCCGCGCCGGCGATCTCGAAGTGCTTGGGCCGCGTGCCTGAAAAGTCCAGTTCAATCTTTCCGTCTGCCGCAAGCTCGCCCAGCTTGGTGATTTCGGAAAGCCCCGCCAGGCCGGTCTCGCGTCCGGCATTTGCCTGGTGCTCAAGCTCGGCAAGAGCCGCCTTGCTTATGATTACCTTTGAGTGGCCGTCCTTTTTTGTAAGCATCTCGGTGATGCGGCCGTCTATGAGCGCGCCCGTGTCCGGAACGATTACCTTCATCATAAAAATCCCCTCTTGGCCGCATCATGTTCCTGCGCGCCGTTTGCCCTTAACCATACATCGGGTTGTCGTGCATCTCGTTGTACGCGTCGTGCATGTCCTTTATCTTGTCGATGGATTTCTTGAGCTTGTCCTGTATCTGGTTGCCCTCGGTGCGGAGCTTGCTGGTGTCCACCTTCACCCCGGAAACCTTTGACGCGCAGTCCAAAAGCCTTGCGGCAACAGCAGGGTCAAGCGGCTGGTTGGTCTGGGCCATCATGTTCGCTGCGGGGAATCCCTCTGCGGCGCACTCGGCAATGAGCAGGCCGCTTACGCCCTGGGTGGCGCCTTCCTTGATGAGCTTCACTCCGGCGTTCTCAAGCTTCTTTGAAAGCGCAGGCGTGCTTGCGATTCCATACACTTGGTTGTCCGGCTTCTCCGCGCCGATTCCTGCAAGCGAGATTATCGCGCTTGCCTTGTACTGCCTTGCAAGCTTGAGGATTTCCTGCGTGAGCAGGTATACTGCGTCAGCGGGTATGACGAACTCGGAGAACAGGACTATGACGTTGCTTTTCTCCGAAGCGTAGATGCGCGCCGGGAAGCTGGGAGAATAGTTGTGGATTGACGCAATCGGCGGGAACTTGCAGCTTGTGAAGTAGCCGATGAGTTTCATGTCAAGTGTCTCGGCAAGGTATGTCGCGCCGAGCGTGCCGAGCATGCCCACTCCGGGGAAACCTTCTATGATTACGGGGTTCTTGAGCTTTGCCTTGGCGACCTGCTTGATTTCTACTCTCATCGGAAAACACCTGCTTACGAGGATGGACTGTGGACCTATGGAAGGATTACCCTTGCGGCGGTTAAAAATGCCTTCTTCCCTCCGGCGGTCAAGGGGGGAGGTGGTGGCCATTGGGGATTATGCTGCGGAGAATATGGCAAAGACCACAAGGGAGACCGGCGCGCAGAACAAAGCGTAAGAGAAGCCCTTCGGCAAGTCCTCCTCGATGAGCCCGACAAAGAAGCCGCCTATTGCCGAGAATATCACGAGATACGCCTGCACCGAAAGCAGGACCGCGCCCAAGGCGGGGCTTTGCGATTCCGGGAATGTGCCAACTATTTTCAGGAGGATTGAGATGATGAACGGCACCAGGAATGCAGCTGATGCAAGGACGGTATACTTGGTCACAAGCAGCGAGCTTGCAAGCTCCCGCCTCATCTCAAGCGTGTCGGAGACGTACCTGCTGATTTTCTGCAACGCAGGCCCGGCTTCGAAGCCGTTCTTGTAAGCTGCTGCGATGAACGTGCAGGACAGCGAAAAAAGCGCGCTCTTGGCAGAGGAGGCAACCCTTGCAAGGGAGTATTCGAACGAGTATCCAGACTTGACCAGTCGTTCCACCCGGCCGAAGGCCTCGCTTGCCTTTCCCATTCCCGCACGCGCAATCGCGCTTGGCACCTGCTCGATGGAGTCCGCGGCATAGGTGCTTGCCATCAGCAACGCAGTGGGCAATCCTGCCTCCAGTTCGGACTTGCTTGCGGACTCGGAAAGCATCTGCACTGCCTTGAGGCCGCCATAAGGCAGGAAAAGTCCGAGAAGTGCGAGTGGTACCTGTACTTGGGGGAATGGGGGAAACAAAAGAAGAAGTGCAAAGACCGCGATTCCGGCAATTGCCAGTTTTGCCATTTCTGCCTTTCCGTTTTTTCCATTTTTCTTTCCTGCAGCTACCTTCGATTCCGTCTTGTATTCGAAATTCGGGAGAGGCGGCGCTGCGAAGGTCGCCGCCACTGCCACGCATGTGCAGAATGCCGGGAACGCAAGAAAGTACGCGATGTAGATGTCTATTGTGTTGATTTCCTGCTCAAGGAGCGGAGAGAGGAGCACGTACGCGCCGTATAGTGCGGGCACCAGGCAACCTGAAGCCACAAAGAGCAGGCCAAGCAGGGAGAGCCGCTGTCCGAACCGCTTGTGGTGCTGCCGCTGCAGCGAATAAAGCTCGTCAGCGGCATTGGAAAGGTAGCTTCCCTCTCCGCCATGCTGGTATGCAAAGCACAGCTGGGAACAGGCGCGCTTCCACGCCTGGCCGTCCACTTCGCCTGAAAGGGATTCAAAGGCAGAAACCGGGCTTGAGCCGGCTTCCACCCTGCGGAAGTACCTCCTCATCAGCCCCTCCACGGTCCTGCCCTTGGGCGCCTCCGCAAGCGCATCGTCGAAGCCCTGGCCGAACTCAAGCAGGAGGGAGACTGATTGCAGGGTGACGCCCAGCTCGCATTCCGCCTGCTTTGCGCGCTGGGAAGAAAGAAGCACGGGATAGCCGAAGGAAATCAGGATGGATGCGGCAATGGTGGCGATTGAGAAGCCGAGTGCAGTTTGAGGGAAAACCAAAAGCCCCGCAACAAGCACAAGTGCGCCTCCTGCAACCGCAAAGTCCAGCGAGCGCGAAACGTATGCGCTTGCGTCCGGCTTCTGCCCTGCCTTGCGCAGCACTTGCGAGTATCCCGCAATGTCCTTTTTAGGAACCCGTGCAAGGAGCGGCTTCCAGTCAAAAAGCTTGAAGGAGGCGCCGCGGCTTGCAACTTTTGCAAAAGCGTCCATCGGTATTATTTTTGACTAGGCTGGCACTAATCTTGGGCGTTGTCCTGCGCTCAACTTTGCGTTGCCCGTCGGGATTAAAAAGTTATATGGTCAAATGGTTAAGTGGTGAGATGGTGAAAACTACTGTCAATCTTGACGATG
>Ga0074198_1000386_pt1 | contig 49112 bp, 37 predicted proteins | sample EPASupsiteSAE323_FD_64527 | JGI IMG/M metagenome (GOLD analysis project Ga0074198, IMG submission 64527) | Bioremediated contaminated groundwater from EPA Superfund site, New Mexico - Sample SAE3-23 | ecosystem: Environmental > Aquatic > Deep subsurface > Groundwater > Contaminated ... | reverse complement strand
AGACGGACAAATGGTTTGCATTGATCTCTCTGCTTCAACATTAACTCCTACAGTTGTATCCGAACAGGATATAGAAAATATGTTTATTGAAAAAAATGGTTTATCAGGAATATTAAACATTAAAGATGCTATTGAAGACGTTGATATTGGCAAAAATGACTTTATAAATCCAAAAATAAATCTCAATAAAATTAATCTTGATAATGCTTCAGGATTGACAGCTGCCGATGAATTAATTACTACCTTAATATCTAAAGGGTTTATAAATCAAACAAATCCTCTTTCCAGCATGAAAGATATCTTTGGCAGTGATGAAAAACATACTTTAATCAAACAGAACGGTATACTTATTGAAGTTCAAGTATTTCATGATGGAAAAGCTTATACTTGCAGTTATGATACAACTACTAATACTGTAAATAAGCTACAACAGTTACAATTAAGCGGAGAGCAGATTAACACTGCATCAGAGACAGATTTATCCAGTCTGGTTAAATTTGGTGCAAGACAAGATGATCCTGTTAACAGTTTAAAATCTATCTTTGGTAATAATGCCGAAATTACAAGTAATACAGTTAAATATGTACAAAATGGAGTTGCCTATGTAGCAACATATAATCCAAATGCTACTGGCATTACACCCGCAGTTACAATTGCTACTATGTCATTAAGTCAATTAGCTGATGTTAATGGTCAAATAAATGGACTTCCGGCTAGCTGTTACAAAGATGTGCAGTATTCAATAAACAATGGTAAAGTAGTTATATCTAATTTTAAAATAGATCAGCAAGGGTTAACTACCTATATGAGCGGATTGCAAAGAAATCAATCGACCCTTACAGCCTATGATAAACAAACAAACGTAGATTCTAACCTCGCAAGTTTTGTTGTAGAAAATCTAGCAAAAGAAATGACAGTTACAGACAAAAAAATCAATCTTGATGCTGATAATAACGGTGCAGTTAGTCAAGAAGAATTAAATAATTTCCTAGCTAAGGTAACCGCTGCAAAAACTACCCTACAGAATGCAAAAATCTGGAAAACTGACAGCACTGCAACTGCTGAAGGCTACGGAAGAATTGACTGGAACCGTGACGGAAACAAGTCTAACGACATAGGTACCGGTGCTACCGCAACAGCATATAATAATTATCTGACAGTTCATGGCGATTTAGATCAATTTATAGCTAAGGGTATGCCAGCAACTGGCCAAACATTCGCAGACTACAATGTAGCGGATATGGTAAAAGTAGTAAATTCTGCAATTACTAATAATACAAATAACTCAACCGTCCATGTTTCAGGCCAATCTGTTACAATCACTTATTCAGCTTATACTAAATCTCAGACTGTTGATAAACTTTCTGATACACAGTATGGCATTAACATAACAGATCATGATATGTCTAAAGCAGCAGGAGTTAATGCTTATAATTATGCAATATACGACACAGCCAAAGATGCATATATTATTGGATACAAGGACACTGAAACAGGAGCATTTACAATTCAGGGTATAGTTGAAAATGTTAGCAGAAAAATTGCTTCACCATTAACTTTCGACTTAAATGGCGATAATAAGGTTGACACAACAGGTATTAGCAAAGACTACGATATCAATGGTGATGGAATAGTTGACAAATCTGCATGGGCAGGAGTTGGAGATGGAGTTCTTGCTTTTGATGCAGACAATGACAAAGTTGCCGGCGAAGATGGAAAAGAACTTTTAGGCAACAATACTGATGTCGATGGCGATAATAAAGCTGACGGCTTCAATAACGGATTCCAAGCTCTTAAAGCTCTTGCAGTAAAATATCTGGGGCTTGACTCAGTAAGCGACAACAAACTTGATGCAAATGAAATAAAATTACTAGAAGAAAAAGCAGGTCTAACAATGCTAGTAGACGAAATCAACGAAAATGGAGAAGTTGTACAAGTTAAAAAATCTCTTGTTGGAGACCTTGGTATATCAGAGATAAGTCTAGCTTACAAAGAGTCAGATGCAGTTGATGAACAAGGAAATGAACACAGACAAGAAGGTGATGGATTCACAATCAATGGTAATAAACGGAAAGTTGATGATGTTTGGTACGGATATGAAAATACAGATTCAACATTTAATACAGAAGGATAAATAAACAATAAAACAAAGGCTGGAACAAAAAATTCCAGCCTTTGTACTAGATAATTAGTTTATAGCATATCTGACGGGTCGACATCTATTAAAAACTTAATATCAGCCGGAATATTTATTGTTTTGATGAAATTTATTGCAAGAGAATGCCCATTTTCTCCCATACGATTTTTAATAATTATCTGATACCTGAATTCATTTTTAAGTTTAGAAATTATACATGGAGATGGTCCAAGCACTTCCAGCCTTTCACTGATTCCTCTTGTTTCAGTCAAGGTATTAAGTCTATAGGCTATTTCATCAGCAATTTTGCTTGTACGAATCTCATTTTTTGAACTTAAGATAAATCTGATTATCTGACTGTAAGGCGGATATGCAAATTCATATCTGGCCTGAATTTCAGAATAATAAAAACTAAGATAATCTTGTTGTTTGGCAGTTTGAAGGGCAAAAAAATCAGGCGAGTACGTTTGGAAATAAACATTTCCTTTAAAGTCTCCACGTCCTGCTCTACCTGCTACCTGCGTCAATAACTGAAATCCTCTTTCACTGGCTCTAAAATCAGGCATATTAAAGAGTGTATCTGACATTAAAACTCCAACCAGAGTAACATTTGGATTATCAAGACCTTTTGCAATCATCTGCGTTCCAATCAGAACGTCGATATTACCTTTTATAAAATCATCTATTATATTAATATGAGCATTTTTTTTAGACATTATATCGCTGTCAAGTCTGGCAGAGATTGCTTGCGAAAAAAGAAATTTAAACTCATCTTCAACCTTTTGTGTTCCTGTTCCTGTGTATTTTATCGCCTGACTTCCACATTCAGGACATTCAGTTACTAAATTTTGTTCAAAGTTACAGTAATGACACCTGAGTTTGTTATTGGACCGATGATAAATAAGAGGAATTGAACATTTTTTACATTCTATTGTATGCCCACAACATTCACAGATGGTATGTGTAGAAAAGCCTCGTCTGTTTATTAGTAAAATTGACTGCTTCTTTTCTTCCAGATTCTGCTTTAATGCATTTATAAGTTGTTTTGAAAAAACAGAACTTTTATTTATCTGTTTCTTCATGTCTATAACCATAACCTTGGCAAGATCACTTGCTCCATACCTCTCCGGTAATGACAAAACCCTGTTTGTATTAATTGCTCTGTAATATGTACTCACGTCAGGCGTTGCACTACCGAGAACTAATGCCGCTCCTGATCTTTTTGCCCTTTCAGCAGCCAAATCTTTTGCATTGTATCGTGGAGCTGGAGAAGTTTGCTTGTAGCTCGATTCATGCTCCTCATCTATAATAATAAGCCCGATATTTTTAATTGGAGTAAATATTGCAGATCTGGCTCCAATAATAATTTTTATCCTGTTATCTTTGATTCTGTCCCATACATCGAATCTTTCACCTTCTGAAAGATTACTATGCCATATTGCAACACTTTCTATTCCAAACCTGTCTGCAATTCTTTTAGCCAGTTGGGAGGCAAGTGCAATCTCGGGAGCCAGAAATATTACATTTTTACCTGCATCAATAGCATCTTTTGCTGCATGAAAATAGACTTCAGTTTTTCCTGAGCTTGTAATCCCATACAATAACAGAGGTTCGGGATCACTTTCTACCATAGCCTTTTTAATTCTTTCCTGTGCCTGTTCCTGATGAAAATTTAACTTAAAGAAATCTTCCTGTTTGTCACTTTCAAATATTTTTAAAGGATTTCTATAAACTTCTTTGTCAAAGATTTCAACATTTCCTGATTGCTCCAATTTTCGTAAGGTTGCATATGTTGTTTTTGCAACTTTTGCAAAGTCACTTAACTTTTCATTTCCTCCTGCTGCTTCCAACTCAGAAAGAATTTTAATGTATCTTTTATTGTCCGTATCTTTGTTTACAAGTTTTATCCAGCTTTCAGTTTTTGGTTTACTATTTTTAACTTCGATTATGTTATTGATTTCTACAATATTTTGAACTCTTAATTTCCTAAGAGCTTCGTAGAATTTAGAAGATGGAAGCTTTGCTTTTTTTTGAAGTGCGGTAACAGTAAGTTCCTTACTGGACGAAATAATTTCCAGAATTTTATGCTGATCTTTTGTTAGCTTGGATAAATCATGCAAATTATCTTTCAGCGAAATGATTCTCTTTGCTTTTGAGAAAAAGTTTGCAGGAATTGCTGTTGCAATAACAGTTGGCAGATCACAACAATAATAATTTGATACCCATTCGATAAATTTTAAATATTCAAGATCAAAAAGCGGTTCATTATCAAGTATTTCGTATATATATTTAGCTTTGATATTTTCCGGTAAATAATTGCTGAAACCGACAACAAAAGCATTTACAACACCCTGATTGCCAAAAGGCACAAGAACAGGCAGCCCAATTTTTATATTATCGTTTAATTCATCAGGAATTAAATAACTAAATGTTCTTGCGTCAAGATTTGGTATATCGACAATTACCTGTGCATACCTGTATTTTTCGTCTTCATTCATTCTTTTTACTGAGGTTTATTCTTCCTGTGCTTCTAATTCTTTTTGAGCTTCTTCTATTGCACTTTTTACTTCATCAAGTTTATCAGGAGTAAATGTAACACCTTTTTTTGTTGGATTCCAGTTTATGCCGTCATCAGTTGTATAAAATACTCTCATATCAAGGTATTTTTTACCTTTGTATTCACTTATTGCAATATGAATTTCTTCGGTAGCGCTACGTGGTATTGAAGCTAATAATTTATTTTCAGCCATTATATTTTCCTCATATAAACATTCCCTTTAATTAATTTATCAGCACCAAACTAAAATGCAAATACTAAATTTTATTTTATTCTATATTTATTCAAAAATATTCTCTTTATAAATTTATTAAGAATTATCAGCCATATTTGGCGATGTATATTAGAAAGTTTTGATCTATATTCCTAAAAAAATAAAATTTAGGAGAATTCTTGTGCATGAAAATATTAAAATTTATGAACAGATACTTAAAATGAAAAAGCAGCATAATAAATTTATATCAAGTTACGGACCATTTGGCGAACGTAGAAATATTAACAGATCTACTGAACAGGATGAATACAGCCTCGAATATGAATTCGATAAAATTGATCACACAGAAACAATATAGAAAAAAGCTTCTTTATTTTCATTCCAAAGAATATCAATATCTGTTTTATCGGGAAGCTCCAGCGTTATAACTGGGATATTTCTCTCGACTCCCGCATACGTTCCAAAAGATCCGGGAGTTGGATAACCTATGTCAGACTGCACAGGATAACCGTTTAACTTAGAGATTTCCTGTACCAGATCCTGCGCTGGGCCATCATAGTTTACAATTCTATATGGTGTATGAAGAGTAACAATGATATCTGGCATAAATTCATCAATAATTTCGATTAAAAATTTTGTTTCTATTTCACTTGCAGCAGAAACTCCTGAATAAAATTCATCTTTAATTCTGGATAATTCCCAGTTTTTTGTAGGAAAGTTTCTATTTAAGTCTACACCGTTTGCATTTCCTCTTTTATTAAGGGCTTTACCATCAGGGTTTAACGCAGGAATGAACAAAACCTGATTATGTTTAATTAATTCAGGATTATTTTCTAATTCATCCATCAGTTTTAATATTAAAGGTTCACCTTCAGGTTCTTCTCCATGAAAGACACCAATAAAGAGAATCCTCTGTCCTGATGCATTACAATACGATTCAGCTTTAAAAAGCTGAATCGTATTGTTGTTTTTAGTTTTTATCTGTTTTATCAGATTAGTCATTATTTATTACTTATTTAGAGACTATACTCTGGCTTTCATGCAGCCTGTAATAATACCGACAAAACCTTCTGCTTCAAGGCTTGCTCCGCCAACTAATGCTCCGTCTATATCAGACATTGACATTTGTTCTTCTATGGTTGAAGCTTTTACACTGCCACCGTAAAGAATTCTTGCCTGGTTTGCAGCATCCTGAGTAGATACTTCAGCAATTACTGATCTGATCATCTTGATAACTCTGTTAGCTTCCTGAGAATCACAGGTTTTTCCTGTTCCGATTGCCCAGATAGGTTCATATGCAAACACTGATTTTGCAATATCTTCAGCGCTAATATCAACAAGAGCTTCTCTGATCTGAGTTGCAATATGTTCGTCAGTAACGCCAGCTTCTCTTTGTTCAAGACTTTCACCGCAACAAATAATCGGTGTTATTCCATTTGCAATAACAGCTTTGGCTTTAAGGTTAACAGTTTCGTTAGTTTCTGCAAAATACTGTCTTCTTTCACTATGTCCGATAATAACGTATGTAACGCCAAGGTCTTTTAACATAGGAACAGAAACTTCTCCAGTGTACGCTCCTGTTTCTTTGTAGAAACAGTCCTGTGCTCCCATATAAATACCTTTACCAAGTTCTAAACTTTTATTTACAGCATTTAGTGATGTAAATGTAGGACAAAGAACTACTATAGGAAGCAAATCCTTGTTTAAATCCATTAATTTAATTTTAATGTCTTCTGTTAAACTTGTAGCTTCATCAGTAAGTTTGTGTAATTTCCAGTTTCCTGCAATAATTGGTCTTCTAGCCATTTTAAACACCTCTTAATCTTTTAATCTATCTTTCTAAGAATACTCAAAAAATTATTAAATATCAAATTTTAATGAAAGTTAAAATTTATCCAGAAAACTACAAAATAGAAAAGAAGAGATTGACTAAAAATCAATCTCTTCTTTAATTACAGTTAAATTATGAATTATAGTTTGCTTGCAACAAGAGCTACTGTTTCTGAAAGTCTTGTGCTGTAGCCCATTTCATTATCGTACCAGGAGATAATTTTTACCATTTTATCGCCCATTGTTGTTGTTAATTTTGCATCAAAGCTGCTGCTAAATGTTGAACCAATGAAATCAGTACTTACTAATGGTTCATTTACATATTCTAAAATACCTTTTAAAGCGCCATTAGCTGCTTTTTCCATTGCTGCATTAACTGATTCAACGGTAAGAGGTTTTTCTGTAACAACTGTAAGATCAACAACAGATACATCTGGGGTTGGAACTCTTAAAGCAAAACCGTTTAATTTTCCTTTTAACATAGGTAATACTAAAGCGATAGCTTTAGCAGCACCAGTTGAAGCAGGAACAATATTTAAAGCGCCGGCTCTAGCTCTTCTTAAATCTTTATGACCGGCATCTAAAATTCTTTGGTCGCCTGTATAAGAGTGAACTGTTGTCATTAAACCTTCAACAATACCGAATTCTTCATTAAGAACTTTAGCTACAGGAGCTAAACAATTTGTTGTACAGCTTGCCATTGAAATTACATTATGTTTTGAAGAATCATATTCTTTTTCGTTGATTCCTAAACAAATTGTAATATCTTCATTTTTAGCAGGAGCTGAAATAATAACTTTTTTAGCACCAGCTGTGATGTGAGCTTTTGCTTTTTCAGCATCAGTGTAGAAACCGGTTGATTCAACAACAATGTCTACACCTAATTGACCCCAAGGAAGGGTAGCTGGATCTTTAGAAGCAAAGAATTTAATTTTCTTTCCGTTAACAATAATTCCTTCTTCATAAGCCGAAACTTCACCTTTAAATTTGCCCATTACTGAGTCATATTTTAAAAGATGTGCTGCTTCTTCAGGATTTAATCCTGGATCATTGATAGCGATGTATTCTACTTGATTAAATGTACCATTATTTACGGCGGCTCTTAAGGTGTTACGACCTATTCTGCCAAAGCCGTTTATAGCAACTTTTACCATTTAAACAGACCCTCTTTCCTAAAATAACTAAACTATATTTGAGACATTAAATATATAAATTAAACAAAGTAATATAGCAAGAGACTTCTTAAAATTTGTCTCGATTTATTAAATTATCAATTAAAGAAAAATATTTTCATGTATAATAATCCCATACGTAGTTTATAGATGATAGCTGAGGTAACAGAAATGACAAGAGAATTATCTGCTCTTCAAAAAGCAAGATTATCGTATCAGCCTAAATTGCCACAAGTGCTCAGAAATGGCATTAAAGGACTTGATGTTGAATTTGGCAATCCCACAGAATCAGTTGCAGATTCAGATGACATAAAAGTAATATTTCCAAACTCTTATGGCAAATCTATAGCAACATTCAAACCGGGTTCTACCAGTATTTCAAATGAACCGGTTAATGTTGGAGTTATATTATCAGGCGGGCAGGCTCCAGGTGGACATAACGTTATAGCAGGTATATTTGATGCTCTAAAAAATGCTAATCCCAATAACAAATTATTTGGTTTTTTAGGCGGACCATCAGGTATTATTAATGGCAAATATATTGAAATCACAACTGTATTTCTAGCTGAATACAGGAATACTGGCGGATTTGATATTATCGGTTCAGGAAGAACAAAACTTGAAACAGAAGATCAATTTAGAGATACATGGAATAATTGCCAGAATTTAAATATCTCTACAATTATTGTTATCGGAGGAGATGATTCAAATACCAATGCGGCAATGCTTGCGGAATTTTTCATGACCAAAAATGCTGGTATTAAAGTAATAGGTGTTCCAAAAACTATTGATGGCGATCTTAAAAATGAACAGATAGAAATATCCTTTGGATTTGATACAGCCACAAAAACATACTCTGAATTAATTGGAAACATAGAAAGAGATGCCAACTCAGCTAAAAAATACTGGCATTTTATTAAGCTTATGGGAAGAAGTGCTTCGCATGTAACTATTGAAGCCGCACTTCAAACACATCCAAACATCACACTCATTGCAGAAGAAGTTGCAGAAAAGAAAACTTCTCTTGCAAGTGTTGTTGATTATATGACAGATATTGTTGTCAGAAGATCCAAAGAAAACAAAAACTTCGGTGTTGCTTTAATTCCTGAAGGATTAATTGAATTCATTCCAGAAATGAAGGGCATGATTTCTAACTTAAACGACACGCTTGCTCTCATTGAAGACGATGCAGACTATGTAAAACTTCATTCACAGGAAGATAAATTTAAATATATTGAGTCAAAACTTGAAAAAAATAATGCTGAAGTGTTTGCATCTCTGCCAAAATCAATTCAGGCTCAGCTTTTAGCTGACAGAGATCCTCACGGAAACGTTCAAGTTTCTAAAATTGAAACTGAAAAACTTCTTATCGAAATGATTCAAACTAAATTAAATCAATTAAAAGCTACTGGAGAATATAACGGCAAATTTTCATCTCAGGCACACTTCTTTGGATATGAAGGCAGATGCGCAGCACCTTCAAACTTTGATGCTGACTACTGTTATTCATTAGGATATAACGCATTTGCACTTTCACACTTTGGTTTATCAGGATATCTTTCATCAATAAGAAACCTGACAAAGCCTGCTGAAGAATGGATTGCCGGTGGAGTTCCTCTTACTATGATGATGAATATGGAAAAACGTCATGGTGTTATGAAGCCTGTAATTCAAAAAGCGCTTGTTACCCTTGATGGTCCTGTATTTGGATGTTTGGAGAAAAACAGAGAAAAATGGGCAATGGAAGATCATTACATTTTCACCGGCCCAATTCAGTATTATGGTCCACCAGAAATCGCTGATGTACCAACCAAGACAATTCAGCTTGAAAGAGCGTAAATAACATACGTATTCGGTAGATCAATAGATGCTGATGCCATGATCCCGCCACAGCAGACTATTAAATAAACTCTACAAAATAGGCTGTCCATTCAGGACAGCCTATTTAAATTGCATAATTATTAAACTACTACTAAATTAGAATTTATATTGACCTTGTAGAAGGATTCTTTGCGAATCCAGTGCTGCATCATTCTTGACGTAAACAAGGTTACACATTAATTTTAAATTTAAGTTGGATAAATAGTAGTTACCGCCAACCGTATATTCTGTAATGTGGTTACTTGCAGTTGATCTGTTAGGATCAAATCTGTCTAGTCTGGCTAATAACTGTGTCTTTGGAGTAATATAATATGTAACATGAGTATAGAAACCGTCAGCTTTACGTCCCTGTGACAGATATCCATTTCTTGTAGCATATTCAGCAACTGTTTCAAACTTTTTGTATTTGTATCTACCATATGCACTGTATGTCTGACGGGCATATCTTGCTGCTGAAGTACCCAGCGCAGCATTAGCTATTGTTGTAGCCTGACCTTGCTGGACACCACCAGCTAACTCCATATAACCTAATTTAGGATTATTGGCTAAAGGTTTGAGTACCAAAGTACCAACCATATCCATTGAGGTATTTAGATCTGTTGAGTTATTTCCACTCCCGTTATAAACACCCATGTAGTAATCCATAAATTTATAATTACCAAGTACCTTGGCTCCGGTATCGCGATATGCGGAGAAATTTCTAGAAATTTGAGAGATCCTGACAACATCATAGCTGTACGGTGACATTGGACCTTCATATCCAATCGGTGGTAAAGTTTGCCCAATTTGAATATTATTATGAGGTATTATATCTGTAGAAATGAACGCTGTTCCTAAAATACCATTTGTTGCGCTATCAAACCTTCTTTGAGGGAATGCCTGAATCATATACTTTAGATGAGGATATAATTTACCGCTGACATTAATATCAATTGCTGGAATACTGAAGTTTGTCGGATAACCATCAGATCCTTTCTGAATGCTGCCGTTATACATCATCAGCATTCCGCCAGCTAACTTGAGATCTTCACCAAATCCATACTTCCAGTTCTTTTTGTCCGCAGACTGAAGACTGGTTACATTACCCTTAAGTGTACCAACTGAACCTTCCAGCTTGTCTACCCTTCCTACCAGTTTTTGTGTTTCACCTTTTAATTCCTGTTTCAGAATTTCTATCTGAATTCTTTCAGCTTCAGATAAAGTAATGCTTTCCTGTTCAATTTTTCCGTTTAAATTAACAAGAATAACTGCCGCTTCATTACGGGATATTGGTTGTTGTCCATCAAACTTGTCACCTGGTTTACCGAGCATCAAACCATATTTTTTGCTTACATTTTCTAAAGTTTTGTAAGCCCAGTGATCAGTTTCAAATACCTTTGAAGTATCAACTGCAGGTTTTTGAGCTGAGGGTAAATCCTGAAGATCCTCCAATGAGGATACCTTTGCAGATGCAGACAAGCCTGTAGTTAGCAATACAGCTAAAATAGCTGAAATAAATTTACAACTACGCATACAACTCCTCTTTTTTAACTTACTTCCCACTACCAGTTTTGTTTTATCAATAATATCATATCTATTTATTTTTTAACAACCATAAGTTTTTAAAACAAACATATACAATTTAAACGTAATAAGGAGATAACAGAATGTTTTTATATAAAAAATTGCAATGCCATCCTGAAGGAGTTTGCGACTGAAGGATCTACATTAAATAACAGCTTTCATTCCGTATAGATTCTTCGCTGACACTAAATTACTGTCCAAAATAAATTAAAAGTAAAATGCTGTAATGTATTAAGGAAGCAGGAAAAAATTCTTAGGCATTTATTTAAATTTTGTCTATGTGTCATGCTTAACTTGTTTCAGCATCTGTTGATATATAGATCCTGAAATAAATTCAGGATGATACAATACGTAAGAATTTTTTCTTTGTTCCTTAAAAGATAATGTTTTATACCTACAAATAAATGTACAAACTTGAAAGTTAAATAGATGCCGCATCAAGTGCGGCATGACAAAAGTGTGAGTTGTCATCCCGTGCTAAGACACGGGATCTAACTAATTGGATAAAAAATCAAACAGTAGTGCGCTGACACTCAGAAGAGTAATTTAATCATTATTAACAGATAAGGAGTTTTACATATTAAGTAAAATGGAGATAAATTTAAATTTATCTCCATTTACATTTCATAATATTAAGATGTCATTCTTAGAATTTGTATTGACCTTGAAGAACGATTCTTTCAGAGTCTTTTGCTAAATCATCCTTAACATATACAAGGTTACACATTAATTTTAAATTCAGGTTGGATAAATAGTAATTTCCACCAATTGTATATTCTGTAATGTGGTCACTTGCGATTGATCTGTTAGGATCAAATCTGTCAAGTCTTGTTAACAGTTGTAATTTAGGAGTGACGTAGTATGAAAGATTGGTATAGAAACCGTCAGCTTTACGTCCCTGTGAGAGATATCCATTTCTTGTAGCATATTCAGCAACTGTTTCAAATTTTTTGTATTTGTATCTACCATATGCCCCGTATGTCTGACGAGCAAATCTTGAAGCAGAAGTGCCTAATGCAGCGTTAGCAATTGGGTTTGCCTGACCTTGCTGTACACCGCCACCTAATTCCATAAGACCTAACTTTGGAGCTTTTGCCAGTGGTTTAAATGATACAAAACCGATCATATCCATTGAAGTATTTACATCAGTTGAATTGTTTCCACTGCCGTTATAAAGTCCCATGTAGTAATCCATAAATTTCCAGTTACCAAGAACTTTTGCACCGGTATCACGATATGCGGAAAATTTTCTTGAAATCTGTGAAATTTGAACTACATCATAGTTATATGGAGATTGTGGACCTTCATACCCGATTGGTACCCTTGTTTGTCCAACCTGAACTGTATGATGAGGTATTATGTCTGTTGCTACATAAGCATCTCCAAGAATACCATTAGTCGCATTGTCAAATCTTCTTTGAGGGAAGGCTTGAATAAAGTAACTGATATGAGGATGCAATTTACCGCCAACATTTACGTCAAGAATAGGAATACTAAAGTTTGGAGCATAGTTATCAGCACCTTTTTGAATACTGCCGTTATACAGCATTTGCATTCCGCCGCCAAGTTTAAGGTTTTCACCGAATCCATATTTCCAGTTCTTTTTGTCTGCTGACTGAAGACTTGTTACACTACCTTTAAGGGCATCAACTGAACCTTCCAGTTTGTCTACCCTTCCTACCAGTTTTTGTGTTTCACCTTTTAATTCCTGTTTCAGAATTTCTATCTGAGTTCTTTCAGCTTCAGATAATGTAATGTTTTCCTGTTCAATTTTTCCATTTAAATTAACAAGAATAACTGCCGCTTCATTGCGGGATAATGCTTTTTGTCCGTCAAACTTGTCTCCTGGTTTACCAAGCATCAAACCATACTTTTTGCTTACATTTTCTAAAGTTTTGTAAGCCCAATGGTCAGTTTCAAAAGCCTTAGAAGTATCAACTGCAGGTTTTTGAGCTGAGGGTAAATCCTGAAGGTCCTCCAATGAGGACACCTTTGCAGATGCAGACAAACCAGTGGTTAGCAATACAGCTAACATGGCTGAAATAAATTTACAACTTCGCATACTGTTCCTCTTTTTCTAACTCACATCCAACTATCCTTAGGATTAAATAATAATATCATAATTTTCGCTTTTTTAACAACTACAATATTTCTTTAGATACGCTATTTATAGATAGAATGAAAATATAAAATCACATAAGTTATATTTACAACTTTAGAAATATTTAAGATTCAAATTTGTCCTCACATCAATAAAAAAAGAGGAATTAAATTTTATTTAATTCCTCTTTTGCTTTTAAATTACTGATTATATTATTAAAATTTGTATTGGGTTTGTATGCAAACTCTTTCGGAGTCTTTATACATTTCATCCTGAACATAGACAAGATTTACCATTAATTTTAAATTTATCTTTGATAAATAGTAATTTCCACCTATTGTATATTCATTAATATGATTACTGCTTATAGCTTTATTAGCATTAAAAGCATCGTACCTGGCTAACAGCTGTGTTTTTGGGGTAATGTAGTATGTTAAATGACTATAAAAACCGTCAGCTTTACGTCCCTGCGAGAGATATCCATTTCTGGACGCAAATTCACTCACAGATTCTAACTTTTTATACTTATATTTAAGATATGTACTGTAAGTCTGACGGGCAAATCTTGATGATGTAGTACCAAGTGCTGCATTAGCAATTGGTGTTGCCTGACCCTGCTGTACTCCGCCGCCTAATTCCATATAACCTAATTTTGGAGCTTTATACATCGGCTTAAGTATCAACATACCGATCATATCCATAGAAGTATTAACATCAGTTGAATTGTTTCCGCTGCCATTATAAGCACCGATATTATAATCGATAAAATTCCAGCTACCGTTAACTTTTATACCTGTATCACGATATGCAGAGAACTTTCTTGAAATTTGTGAAATCTGAACTGTTTCATAGTTATATGGAGACATTGGACCTTCATACCCGATTGGTACTCTTGTTTGTCCCACCTGAACTGTATGATGCGGAACTATATCAGAAGATATATAAACGTCACCCAATAAACTGTTCGTTGCACTGTCAAATCTTCTCTGAGGGAATGTCTGGATTACATAGCTGATATGAGGATACAATTTGCCGGATACATTGATGTCTATAGCCGGAATACTAAAGTTAGGAGCATAGTTATCAGCACCTTTTTGAATGCTGCCATTGTACAGCATCAACATACCGCCGCCTAATTTCAGATTTTCACCAAACCCATATTTCCAGTCTTTTTTATCTGCTGCCTGAAGACTGGCTACATTGCCTTTAAGAGTATCAACTGAACTTTCCAGCTTATCTACTCTTCCTACCAGTTTTTGTGTTTCAACTTTTAATTCCTGTTTCAGGATTTCTAACTGAGCTTTTTCCGATTCTGATATTTGAATATCATCCTGCTGAATTTTTCCGTTTAAATTAACAAGAATAACTGCCGCTTCATTACGGGATAATGGTTTCTGGCCATCAAATTTATCCCCTGGCTTACCGAGCATCAAACCATATTTTTTGCTTACATTTTCTAAACTTTTGTAAGCCCAGTGATCATTTTCAAAAACCTTTGATGAATCAACTACAGGTTTCTGCGCTGAAGGCAAATCCTGTATATCCTCCAAAGTTGACACTTTTGCAGATACAGACAAGCCTGTTGTTAGTAATACAGCTAACATTGCTGAAATAAATTTACAACTTCGCATACAACTCCTCTTTTTCCTAATTCACACCCACCATTTAATAAAGAATAGATCATATAATATCAGAGAAGTTATTTATTAACAAATTTTTACTTAAATGTCTTAAAATAACTTAAATTAATTTAAGTTATTTTAAAATTTGTAAATTTATATAAATTTTAAGTAATTTATTTAACAACTTTGGTTAAAATTTCATTTTTATTAAATTTTTCCTGAGCTCCTGTTAAGAGATTTTTCAAAGTTAAACTTGCTGTTTTTAATTCTTCATCACCAAGAATCACAGCATATTTTGCACCTGATTTAGCAGCCTTATCCATTTGCTTGGAAAATCCTCTGTTAGCAAGATCAAAGTCAGTGCTTATACCGGACTTTCTCAATTCAGTTACTAATTGCAATGTTTCATCTAAATAATTGGACACCACAAAAGCTGTTAATTTTTCTTCTTCGGGAGCTTTTAATAATGGTATTAATCTTTCCATGCCCATAGCCCAGCCTACAGCAGGAGTTGGAGGACCACCTAGCATTTCCACAAGCGGATCATATCGACCACCGCCACAAACTGCATTTTGAGAACCAAGAGCGTTGCTGGTTATTTCAAATACAGTTTTGGTGTAATAATCGAGTCCTCGTACAAGCATTTTACTTATTTTATATTCAATATTTAACGCTTTTAGATATTTCTGCAATTCTGAGAAGTGATCTGAACATTCAGAACATATATAATCTGCGTTAATTACCTCATCAATTTCCGGTAATAATAAAAGCTGTCTACATTTTTCATTTTTACAGTCGAGTATACGTAGAGGATTTTTTTCATATCTGACTTTGCAGTCTTCGCAAAATTCATCTAATTTAGGACTAACAACTTCTTTAATTTTATTTTTGTATTCTTCCCGGCAAACTCCACAGCCAATGTTGTTGATTTCCAGGGAAAGATCAGAAATATTTAGTTCATTGAGGTACCACATAGCTATTTGAATGACTTCAGCATCAGCAATTGCAGATTTAATACCAAAAACTTCAACACCAATTTGATGAAACTGTCTTTGTCTTCCCGCCTGCGGTCTTTCATACCTGAACATAGGCCCTTGATACCACATTTTTAGAGGGCTAGGTAATTTAAACATCCCGTGCTCTATAAATGCTCTAACTACTCCAGCTGTATTTTCAGGTCTCAACGTTAGACTGCGGTCTTTTTGAATAAACGTATACATTTCTTTATTTACAATATCTGTAGAATTTCCGACTCCTCTTGCAAAAAGCTCTGTTGTTTCAAATATAGGAGTTCTTATTTCTTTATAATCAGATTTATCTAAAATGTATCTTGCCTTATCTTCCATAAATTGCCAGATTGAAGCTTCAGATGGAAGAATATCTTTTGTCCCTTTTGGTGCACTTAATCTCACAAAGTATCTCCTGTTTAATTATATTCCGAGTATTTGTTTTTGTACTTCAATAATTTCTTTAATTCCTTTTTCGCCAACCTCAAGCAGCTTAAATAAATCCTGCTTACTAAATGCTTTACCTTCAGCTGTTGACTGAAATTCAATTATATTACCTGATTCTGTCATAACAAGATTAGCATCTACATCAGCAGAAGAGTCTTCTGAATAATCAAGATCCAACATAATTTTGTCTTTAACTATACCGACGCTTATTGCGGCAACAGGTTCAATAATAGGAATTTTATTAATAAGATTTTTTTCTTTTAACTTTGAAAGAGCATCATAAAGTGCAATAAATGCTCCAGATATACTGGCTGTACGAGTTCCTCCATCTGCCTGTATAACATCTGCATCAATTGTAAGAGTTCTTTCACCTATTGCATTAAGATCCACCGCAGCTCTAAGACTTCTTCCTATTAGTCTTTGAATTTCCTGAGTTCTGCCGGAAATTAGCGGACCTCTTTCTCTTGAAACTCTTGTATGAGTTGACCCCGGAAGAAGCGAATATTCTGCTGTCAACCAGCCTTTACCTGAATCCATTAAAAATCTTGGCACTCTATCTTCAATACTTGCAGTGACAATAACTTTTGTATCACCAAATTCAACAAGAACAGAGCCATCTGCATGTTTTGTAAAGTTTCTTGTAAATTTGACCTGCCTTAATTCATCATTATTGCGGTTTTCGCTTCTGTTATCCATTATTAAATCCTTATAAAATATTTATCCCTGTTACCAATTGAAATTGGGATAATGTTTTCGGGTATACATCGAACTATATAAAATATTCTCAGCCTGAAAAACCGAAAACAAATTTTAGTTTAGTATAATTATTTTATGATAATCTAAAGCAAGTATATATCAAAAAAAGATTTCAATTGATGCTAAGAATAGAAGGTAGCTTATGAAAAAATTTTATATAACGACAGCAATTGATTATGTAAATGGTCCGCCACATATAGGACATGCATATGAAAAGATTGCTACTGATGTTATTGCAAGACACTACAGACAGAGAGATCTGGAAGTATTTTTTCTGACAGGCACAGACGAACATGGCAGTAAAATTGAAAAAACAGCCGCTGGTAAAAATCTTTCCCCAAAAGAATTTTGCGATGAAATATCTGATAAATTTAAAAATGAATGGAAAAAACTTGATCTATCTTACGACAGATTTATAAGAACGACCGATGCAGATCATAAAGCGGTTGTACAGCAGGTATTTGAAAAACTTTTAGAAAAGGGTGATATTTATAAAGCTTCCTATACAGGCTTATACTGCAACGGATGTGAAGGTTTTCTTACTGAAAGAGAATTAACAGAAGATGGTCTTTGTCCTGACCATCGTACAAAGCCACTGGAAGTACAGGAAGAAAATTATTTCTTTAGACTATCAAAATACAAAGAACAATTGAAACAGCATATATTAAATAATCCGAATTTTATTTTGCCGGAAACCAGAGTAAATGAAGTTTTAAATCAATTAGAAAATACAGAAGATATCAGTATTTCCAGATCAAGAGAATCAGTATCATGGGGTATTCCGGTTCCCGGAGATGAAAGTCAGACTATTTATGTCTGGATAGATGCCCTTTCGAACTATCTGACAGGAGTCGGATATCTTGAAAATGAAACCTTATTTAACAAGTTCTGGCCTGCTGATGTCCATATGATCGGAAAAGACATTTTAAAATTCCACTCAATTTACTGGATAACAATTCTGATGGCTATGGAATTACAATTACCCGGAACTATTTTAGGACATGGCTGGATAACAGTTGATGAGTCAAAAATGGGCAAATCTCTCGGCAATGTTGTTAGTCCGGATTATATAGCTGAAGAATTCAAACTGGATACTCCCGATCCTATAAGATATTTCCTTTCAACCAATGCACCTTTCAGCAGAGATGCGAATTACAGCGATGATGATTTTAAAAACAAGGTAAATGCAGATCTTGCAAACAATCTGGGCAACCTTTTAAACAGAACTCTCAGTATGCTTGTAAAATATAACGACGGAAATATCATACCGGAAGCGGTAACCTCACCTGATAATGTCATTGCAGAACTTGCAAATGAAACAAAAATTGCTGTAATAGAAAACTTTAACAAATATCAGCTTTTTGAAGCAAACGAGGCAATATTTAAGCTTATTGACAGAGCTAACGGCTATATAAATGAAGAAACCCCATGGGCACTTGCAAAAAATCCTGAAACTCAGACTCGCTGCGCTCAGGTACTTTATAATGTACTTGAAGTTTGCAGATATGTCAGCATACTTCTGCATCCCTATATTCCAAACATAACGCAGCTCATGTGGGAACAACTTTCTATGGAAGGAAATATTGCTGAACAGAAATTATCCGCTCTTGTATGGGGAGGATTAAAACCGGGCAAAATCACTTCCAAAGAACAGGTAAAGCCGGTATTTTTAAGGCTTGATTCCGAGCTTGCAGGTGAAGGCAAGAAAAAGTAATTATTAATGGGCAGTTATACCCATCCTACACAAATATATGGTTTTAAAATGCAAAATTACAGGCTTATTGATACACATGCACATCTGGATTTTGAAGATTATCAGGAAAATCTTGATAACATACTTGCTGAATCCAGGACAGCAGGAGTGGAAAAAATTATTATCCCCGGAGTTACCTTAAAAGATCTTAATAAAATTATTGAGTTAATTGATAAATATGAAAACTTGTTCGGTGCAGTTGCGCTACATCCTTCTGAAGCAAAGGACTGGAACAGTGATTCATACAATAACTTAAAAGAATATGCCTCTCATCCCAAAATTGTCGCCATTGGTGAAACCGGACTTGATTATTACTGGGATAAGACTTTTGTCGATACTCAGAAATTTGTATTTAGAGAACATATCAGACTTGCAAAAGAACTTGATATTCCGGTAATAATTCACGATAGAGATGCCCATGCCGACATACTTGATATTTTAAAAGAAGAACAGGTAAACAAAGGTGTAATGCACTGCTTTTCAGGAAGTGCTGAATTTGCGGCAGAATGTATAAAAATTGGCTTGTATATAGCCCTTGGCGGTCCTGTAACTTTTAAGAATGCCAAAAAACCAAAAGAAGTGGCGAAAGCAGTTCCTCTGCAAAAACTCGTTCTTGAAACAGATTCACCATTTTTAGCTCCGCATCCTTTTAGAGGAAAACAGAATGATCCTTCTAAAATCAGGCTAATAGCAGAAGAAATCGCTCTTATTAAAGAAATTACTTTTGAAGAAGCTGCAAACATAACCTCTCAAAATGCCGAAGCTTTATTCTCTATTTAAACTATATTTATGAGAGGCATCTTTTAACCTATTTGCTGTCAATAATAAAATATTTTGCAAAATAATAACTAAAAATTCCATTATTATTATCAGGAGCCATATAAGGGAATACTGTATTAAGTCCCATTTGTCCCCATCCTCTAATTTGTATTAATTCACTAAACTGTTCTTTAACATTGTCAGGTAAAGCCAAATAAAATTCTGAATGTTTAAATGAAGTAATAACTTCTCCAGGAATAAAGGTTATTTTTTTGGGGCTTTCGGTAAATTTATATATATGGCTATCTACTGCAAAAACAGGAGCAATGATCAGATCACCTTTATAATAATCTCTTATTCGGTCAGATACTCTTCGTAAGCTCATACCACTTGCAGAAAGATCATCAAGTACAACTATTTTCTTGACATCTTCCGGTAATGGGGAGTAGAGACCAATAATATGACTTGAAGGTATTTTATTAGCAGATTTGTAACAGGTTGTTATAAAATTAAAACTTTTCTTATAATTAGGTATTAAAAAGTATATCCCGTCAATATTTCCATCAGGACAAATTTGTTTGTGCATACGACATAGTCTTTCAGATAGTGATTTTGGACTAAATACTCTTAAATCATGTGCCAGCATTTCTAACGTAATTTGCCTGTGTTTTTCAGGCAACCGCTTCAGCGTTGAATCTATTTCTTTTGCGTTTATTTTATTGGGCATTAGATTATTTTCTATACTTTTATATATGTCTTTTTGATTTCTTAAACTTTTGTTTCGGATAATTTCAAACTGGATATTGGGATTTAAAATTCCTGTTTCCTGTAAATCTTTAATCTCTTTTAATACAGGCTCATTAATAGCTTGAGATATTGCTTGATCAATATTATTACTGTCTTTATTCCGGATAATGCTTTTTATTTTAGGCAATATTACGGAAATTTCTGCTAAAATATCCTTTGTTTGATTAAATGGCGTAATTCCATTAATCCAACTTTCAGGATAAATAATATTGTTAACAGATTTATTGAAATTTTCAGCAAACTCTTTATTATTTTTCAACATATATAAAACTTCATCATCTAATAAACAGATTCTATTTGAGTTATTTTCAAAAAATTTTTCTTTTTTAAATTTATTAAAAATATATTCAAGGTTATCAGCTATAGATGGTCTGTTAATATAAAGTACTTGAATATCCTGTTCTCGTAATGTGCTGCGAATACTGTTTAAACTGTTCATATTACCAAATTGAGTTAATTTATTATAAATTTGAGCAGCAAGTTTCTGATCGTCTTGCTCAAAATTACCTATTAAACGTTTAATATCATCAGAAGTAACAACTTTTAACTCATGGTTTATCATCATTTCGAGGTCTTGCGGTGAAAGTTCTGTTTCAGAACGTATAATTCCGTTAGTTCCTGTTTTTATTCTGTTTATATCCTCTAATGAAGCAACGGGAGAAGATTTCTCTTCGATTTTTAAAATCCTTGCAATAAAATCAGATATTTTACCATCAGGATAAAATTTATTAATGATGGAAAACGGTACAGACTTTTTGAAAGAAATATTTGAATTACTTGCTGTATTTACTTTATAACTATACTTACAAGTATCAGTTCTGTCCAAAGAATTGGTCTTATTGCAGATTAAATGATCCGAACTATTAGATAAATTCGAAACTGATGGATATACTTGCAGTTGATTAATAGATATAATCTGCAATTTCATGCACCTTTTTGCCTATGAAAATATAAAAATAAAAAGATAATAAAAATTGCCTGTTTTTTGTAAATCTATATAAAAATCTTTTGCAAAAGAATCTTTAATTGGTAATGAAAAATTTATGGCTGATATATTTATTATCTTTTCATTTGTGTCACCCTGAACTTGTTTCAGGGTCTAGTTAGATGCTGAAACAAGTTCAGCATGACACGTTTTTAATCAGACTCAATTTGACCACGACCCTCTAATTATTACCTAAAAAAGATACGATCTATCTTTCATATCAGGCATTCCCAATTTTTTTAACACACGAAACAATTCTTCAGGTATTTCTTCTGTAGAACTTTTTTCCATAACATATGCCTTAAATTCAGCACTATCATTCATTGCAATTGCAACATGCCTTTCACTTTTTAAATAGCTTTGCAGATTGGTCTTAAGAGCAGAAACCTTTTCAATAACTCCATCAATCTTTGTTTGCAGGTCATTATCACTATAATCATAAATTTTCTTACTTTTAATTTTTTTTGCAAAATTGCAGTTATCAAGAATAGCTGTCAATTTATTTTTATCTAAAAACTTTTTGCCGTAATATTCAGTTAAATTTTTAAGCATATTATTATAAAAGGCTTGTTCATCTTCTGAAAGAATTACTTGTACTAAAGCATTATCGTTATTATTAAAGTTATAATCACCTATTGTCATATTATCAACAAAATGTATCATTTCATGCCTTAAAGTGTCTGCAATTTTATCAATTTTGCCATTATGAATTAAATGGCATACATTCATGAAATTTAACTTGATTTCTCGGCTATATGGAGCATAACTACCAGCACGGTCCATTTTTCTAATAAAATAGTTTAATTCCATTAAATTAACTCTATCCGGCAGATCCAATCCAAGTTTTTTATAATGGTCAAACTGGTCGTAGAAAAAATTAGCAATCTTGGGAGAATCAGGTACAATCATTTCAATACCCAGTTCATCCTTTGCCTTTTTAACAATTTCCGTAACTTCCGGAGATAAACCTATTTCATTTATATGTTCATAACCCGTTCTGACAAATACATCAATATCATTGTTTATATGTCTAAAATGCTTTATATCTCCCAGCATTTTAATATTAGATAAAATTTCTTTAATAATATTTCTGAATTCATAAAGTTCAAAAGTATTTTTCAGTTCATTAAAACTCTCAACTGTGTATTCTTGTTCGAACCTGTGAAATTTCATATCGGACAAAAACTTTTTAAAAGAACTGCTTAATTGATCATCACCCTCCGGTAAGAATCTTTTAACCATATCTGTTATATGTTTATATCTATCAAAATCTTTTTTCAGGCTTTCAACAGGTTTACTTTTAGGTTGATCATCGATGGTTGTCGACAATTTTTTAACCATATCAGTTAAGTATTTATTTAAATCATTTTCCTGCTTTTTAGGTAAAAATTTTATAAAAAAATCGGATATAAAAGTAGTTTTAATGACCCTTTTTTTTTCTTTATCCTGCATTTTAAGAAATTTTTCGTTTTTTAAAAGCTCTCGAATTTTAATTGAAAAATCATTAAAAAAGTCCTGACTTGAGTTATTTTCAGCAGAATTAATGATATCAACAATACCGTTAAAAAAAGTCCTGAGCCCTTCTTTAATAGAATCAGTCAGTTTAGCCCCATCAACTTTTTTAAGAAAATTTTCGTTTTCCTTGGCTAATTTACAGGTAAATGAAGCAACATCAATTGCAGCAGTAAAATTAACAACACTAAATCGTTTCTTTTCTGGTTTTAAGACAATTTTTTTATCATCAGGTGAAGTTATTTTAGCCAGATTATTAAGCACACCAATTACCATAATTTTTTTACATTAAATTAAAAACATTAAGCTTAATAAAATTGCTAGAAGTAGTCTCAAAAGTCCAATTTTTTAAAATTGAGGCTTTTGAAACTACGACCTAACAAAAGTGAAAAACGACGGAAACGATGAGTTTCTGTCGTTTTGACACTAGCCGATTAAATGCAGAAAAATTTATGTAGCTACAATCTTGCCTTTTGTGCACTCAGAAGTAACCTCGGTAATAATAACTTTAGTTAAACTATTTATGTAGCTGTCATCGCCTTCAACCTGTACTGAAATATAATTATCCGTCATCCCTTTTAAGAATCCTGTTTTTTTGTCTCGTGAAAATTCTACAAGAATCTCTGTTTCTTTTCCTATTTGAGATTTTCTGAATTCAAGATTTTTTTCAGCTGCCAGCTCGTTTAATAAAGTATTTCGCTGTTTCTTAATATGATCATGAACCTGGTTTGGCATTTTATCAGCAGGAGTACCTTTTCTTCTGGAATAAGAAAAGACATGAATATAGCTTATAGGAAGATTTTTAAGATTTTGATATGTTATATCAAAAAGTTCCTGAGTTTCTCCGGGAAAACCGACTATTATATCACTGCCAACTGCAAGATTCGGAATATTTTGAGTTAAGTTATTTATAAGATTTGTGTAATATTCGACATTATATCGTCTTTTCATCTGCTTTAAAATTTCATCGCTGCCGCTTTGGAGAGAAATGTGCAGATGTTTACAGAATTTTTTGGAGTTTATCAATGTTTCAATCAGATCATCATTAAATTCCATAGGATCAATGGAGCTTATCCTGAATCTTTTCAGTTCTTCAATTCTTTCAATTTCTTTTATTAAACTGGCTAGTGAATTTTGAGGTGAAAGATCAAGTCCCCACTGTCCAAGATGAATGCCCGAAATAATAAGCTCTTTATAGCCCTGCTCTGTAATTCTTATAATTTGATCCAGAACATTGTCAATACTGTTGCTTCTGCTTTTACCTCTTGCATAAGGAACTATACAGTATGAACATCTGTAATTGCAGCCATCCTGAATTTTTATATTAGCTCTGGTTCTACCTGATGCAGAAAGCGCTTTTTTATCACCAAATTCGCTTTGCTGCATAATATCAGCTACAATAATTTTATTATCAATACTCTTAAATAACCTGTCTTTTACGATTTCAAACAAATTGTTTTTTTCCGTATTGCCGATAATTAGATCTATTTCATCAAGCTTTGACAGTTCTTCAGCGGATGTTTGCGCATAACATCCTGTAACAACAATTTTTGCATTAGGATTAATTCTTTTTGCCTGTCTTATGTAATATCTTGAATTAGTATCACTTTTTCCTGTGACAGTACAGGTATTAATTATATATATATCAGCTATCTCTGTAAATTTGACAATTTCCCATCCATGAATTTTAAAATCATCAATAATCATTGATGACTCAAGCTGATTCGTTCTACATCCAAGCGTATTTACTGCAACTTTTTTCATATACAATTTAATTATTTCATAATTATCTGATTATAGTTAAAATTTTTGTAACAAATTCTTAAAAAAACCATATATTTAGGTTAACTTTTTATTTATTTGCGTTTTTAACTCTATGAGAATAATATTAAAATCAATTGTTGTTTAAGGGAAAGAGGTCAGAAAATGAATATTGCAAGCAATAATAATATAGCCTTCAGATCAGATAATAGGGTTGAAAAAATAGCTTCACTTAATGATTCTGACATTGATAAAGCTTCAAAAATACTGGCTTATCAGGATTATAAAAAAAGATCAGATAAAACAAAGGCACTAGGAATAGGCCTGTTGGCAACATATCCTGTACTGGACAGTGTAGCAACATCTGCTGCTCTTAAAGGTACTGCAATGTCAACAAGAGCAAAAGCCGGTTTAAAGAACGCTGGTAGCTGGGGAGTTATGATTGCTGCTACACTCGGAATATTTAAATTAGTAAACAAAACAGTAGAAAAATCTCCAAAAGTAAGGGAATTTGTAAATAATAATCCTGGTACATTCCTTGCAGGTGAACTCGCCGGCGTTTTTGGTATTCTGTATGCAGGTCAAAAGCTTTTACCCACACAAATAAAGAAATTAGCTGAAATAGTTACACCAAAAGCACAGGAATTAGCAAAAAAATTAGACAAATTTGAATTAATTGATAAAACTGAAAATGGTTATAATACCCTGAAAAGCAAATCAAAAGAACTTATTAATAAACTAAATGGCGGACGTGTTGAATCAGCTCTTGATAGAGTCGGTGATTTACTAGTAAAAGAAGGTAAAGAAACAAAAACCGGAACAGTTCTGGCATTTAGCCTCGGTGCAGTTGTTCTGGGTTTAATTACAAAACAGGTATACGACGCTGCTAAATTCGGTAAAGAAACAAAGAAAAACAACGAACAATTAACCGCCCTGAGATCTCAAGCGCAGGAAATGGCCGCAATGCAGGAACTAACAGCTGCGCAGGAAATGACTGCTACAAATGATGAAGATCTTATGTAATATATCAGAACTATTTAATACAAAAAGAGCGACTCGAAAAGGACGCTCTTTTTGTATATAAGAAACTATGCTAATTCATTTTTAGATGAAAAGTATTGCTAATTTCAGGCATATAAAATGAAAATACGCTGACTAAAAATATCGCCATAAAGAAAATAAATAACAATGTAGCTAAAATCTTTTGCATGTCCGAAAAAATAAAAGAATTATTTTTCTTTCTAAACTCATCAAAAGCATTTTTTTCCATCAAATGACATTCAAACGGCAGATATTTCTCCATTTCTTCGATTACACCTTTTAGCTTAACTTTCTGCAAAAGACAGTAAGTATCTATATTTGACCACCAGAGAATACAAACTGACATACCGATAATAGCTAAAATGGTGCGAATGCTTAAAAAGTAAAAGAATTTTTCATCATGAAGCAAAGACAACAATGCTAAAAGAACAATTGTTAAACATAAGAAAAATTTATTAGTTGTAAAATTCCTGTCTGTGTATTTTTCTTTGGATTGTACAAAAATCTTATATTGTTCAATTAATAAATCCTTGTTTATTTCCTGATTCAACTCACCCATATTTTTACCCCGCCTAACTACTCGATTATTTATTATACAGTTTTTTTCAAAATTTAAAAGATATTTATAAATTGTTTACAACGTATTTTACTGAACTTGTATATTGTTCAAAATATATTCTTCTTGACGTTAAAAAGAGTTGATAGTATATTATAGTGCGTGAGCTAACCAAAAAGATCAAAAATGACTTTATAAATCAGTTCACAAAATAATAAGGGCCTGTGGCGCAGTGGTAGCGCAGGGGACTCATAATCCCTTGGTCGTTGGTTCGAATCCATCCGGGCCCATTCTTTTAAAATGAAATAAAAAATTGTAATCCTGATATAATTTCAGGATTTTTTGTTTTTTAAGGTTATTTTAAAAAAATTAAATTGTTGGGTCAAAATTGGCCTAATCTACTCGCTTTATAAAGATGATTTAAAAAAGTGCTTTTATACCAAGGCCTATTAATATAAGTCCTGCAATTATTTCAAGGTATTTTGAAGGAAACTTTTTGAGAACATATCCTGACCAGAAGCCTATTAAGGAGTTTATAAAAGTAATAACTCCAATAATTATGGCAGGAATCAGGATACTAATTTTTAAGAAATAAAGAGTTGCACCTGCTGCAAGTGCATCAATGCTTGTTGCTACAGCTATTAATAATAAGCATTGCAAGGATATACAGGTTCTTGCACATTTTTCATTCTCTTCACATTTAAATGCATCTTTAATAAATTTGAGCCCTAACAATAGGAAAATACCAAACGCTATCCAATGGTCAAATGCTTCAACGTATTTATATATCCCACTTGCAATAAACCAACCTATAATAGGCATTAAAGTTTGAAATAGCCCAACAAAGAATGCGAGAAATAACGAATTTTTTCTCTTATTCTCACTAAATACCAACCCCTGAGAGAATGAAACTACACTTGCATCTATCGATAATGCTACTGCTAAAAATAAAATTGCTATTAATGACACGCCACACCCTTTATAAAATTACTCAGACAATCTAAACATAATATACTTATACAACAAAGAACCTTAAAGCTAAAGTTACAGCCAATTACTTGTTAATCTCTTTAGCTTTAAAAATTTAATTCGTTTTAAATTTATCAGGAAACTGCTTTATTAAAGATTCTGAAATAGCATCAGACATTTTTAGTATATGATCGAGAATTAAATCATAAGCCTGTATGTCTGATTTGTAATTTCCATTAAGCCTATAAACTACTTCATCCTTTGTAACTTTAAGATGATCATACAACATATCGGTTACAGCTTTTTTAGACAAATTTGGATTAGCAGAACTTAAAAAAGTAGCTATGTCATCAGCATTTACATACCATTTTTTCTCTTCAACTTCTAACTGAGCTTTATTTCCTGCTTTAGCAAATTTAACCATTTGGACTGCAAGTAAAATATGCTGTTTAAGTAAATCAGCTAATTTATTTCCTGCTGCATCTCCATAAAAAAGTTTGATTGAATTGCCAATTTCCTGCTGATTAATCAATAATCTTTCTGCTGCGTAATTTGTATCCTTCAAATTTGCGAGTGCTGATATTATATACATTCTTGTCCAAGTTACATGATCTGACCATAATTTTCGGTTCATAATTCTGAAATCACAGGCAGATATCTGTGAACTAACATTAGCTTCTGGACATTGTGTCTGCACTGGTTGAGCTATACAAGCAGATACAATAAATGTAAAAATTAATGAGAATAAAATGCCTGTTAAATAATGTTTTTTCATAAATTTTTCTCCATTTTTAGAAAATTTAATTCTAAACTTATTAAAGGTCAATTCTCATATGAAGCTTAATAGGTTGGATTAAAACTGACCCAACAATTCAACTAAAAGTCTCAGATGGACAATATTCCTATCTATAATTTATTTAAAAATTTACCATTTCTTAAAAATGAAAAACACAGCGCCTATCATCATTGCGAAACCTACAAGGTAATTCCATTTTAGTCCTTCTTTTAAGTAGAATACTGAAAAAATACAAAACACGACAAGGGTAATAACTTCCTGCATGGTTTTAAGCTGAGCTGCACTAAAATATTGGTGTCCAATTCGATTTGCAGGAACCTGAAAACAATATTCCGCAAATGCAATAAGCCAGCTTACAAGAATAACAACCCATAGGGCAGAACTTTTAAACTTTAAATGTCCATACCACGCAAATGTCATAAAAATATTTGAAATAGTTAGAAGTATTATCGGGACAAAAGACCTTATCATTATTAATATCCAGCAAATTTCAACAATTACATTTTACATAAAAACCAGTGATTTCGCTATATTGAATAAAAAGTCTGGGATAAACCTACTCAAATTTCGGTCTATCCCATTGCAGTTTATTATAATTCATTGAGATTTTAAAACAATTATCCAATTGTTTATTTTAATTAATTAATCTTTAGCTGTAATCTAAACTTATTATGGAACATACAAAAGCTTTTGACATACTTATTTAATAAATCGAATGGATTATAAACATGTCGAATAAATATCTTTATTTAAAATGTAATAAATATTTTTCCTCATAGAATAAATGAAACTAAAAGGAGAATAAATAATGACTAAAGTTATCTCTAAAGATGAACTAAAGGACAAAATTCTTGATATTACATTGATTGATGTTAGAGACAATCATTCATACAAATTTGGACATATACAGGGAGCAGAAGATATTCCTCTCGAAAATCTGGAAAAGGAATTTAAACAGAAATACAGTCCTGAAGAAAAAAATATTGTTATTTATGGAGAAGATGAAAATCAGGGAATAGAAGCAGTAAATAAGCTTGAAAATTTAGGATATAAGAATATTGAGCTTTATAAGGAAGGCTTTCAACAATGGAGACATTCTCACCTTCCAGTAAAACGGGTTGATCTGGGAAATGAAAGAAGAACAAAAAGAGAAGAATAAATTTTCTTTATTTACTCTTTTCCTTCTCTTAAGCTTTCTTCCGTAAATTCCAGTCTTGTTTCAATTGAGTTTAATCTGTTTTCTATTAATCTGATTTTTTCTTCAAGATGAATAACTTTTTCTGATAATTCTTTATTATGATGATCATTCATTAGTAATTCCTCCATAAAATTACATTAGATATATGAATTCTTCATTAATAAGTTATTTAAGCAGGCAGCAAAATTCACTGCCCCTGCTATCATAATTATTTAGTCTTATTGCATATGCATAAATTTACCTTGATATTGTTTAATTTATATAAGAGCAATAAGAAATTATAAACTATTTAGATTTTATTTCTATAGCCACAATAGACGCATAAATTTATATAAAAGTTTAAACTAACGTAGTCCACTCAAATTTATGCTCTGTTTTATTCCACACATAAATATTGCCGCATTTACAGTTTATTTTAGGATTTAAGTTAATTTTATTAGTAAAAAATGATTTATCTGTAGCCGTACCGGCATCTTTAAATCTATATCCCTTATTACAAGTAGGACACTTGACAATAATATCCATGTCTTATACCTCAATTTTAAATAAATTATTTTAATTAATATGATAAAAATTTTTCTTTTTATACCATATTCTCTGTTACAGCCTTAACTGCTGCCTGAACTCTGTCATCAACGCAAAACTTCTGAAGAATGCTGCACACATGAGCTTTTGCAGTATGTACACTAATAAAGAGTTCTTTTGCAATCTCTGTATTACTTCTGCCTTTTACAACCAAACCGAGAACTTCATATTCTCTTTCGGATAGTTTAGATTTCACATCTACTGATGCTGATAAATTATAATCCCGTCCTGATTCAGGCTTAGGGAACAATTTTAAAGCTATTTCCGCAATGGCAGGATCAAGCCAAAAAGCTCCATTATTTACATCTCTGATTATATTGACAAGAATATCAGGCTCAATATCTTTCAAACAATAAGCTCTGGCGCCTGATCCAAGAGCAGCAAGAACTTCTTCATTTCTATCATGAGAAGTCAAAATTATTACTTTAATATTTTCATCAAACGCTTTTATTTGCTGTGTAGCTTCAATTCCATTCATATCAGGCAATCCAAGATCCATAAGAACAACGTCTGGCTTAATTTCTTTTATAATTTTTAATCCTTCCTCAGCATTTTCAGATTCACCCGCTATATTAATTCCGTCATACTCATTAAGCGTAGATCTTAAGCCAATTCTGGTTAATTTATAATCCTCAATCAGGACTATCTGGATTGTTTTTGTTTCTATCATGCTGATCTCTCTTTCTTTGAAGATTATACCGATTTTTGTAGGAACTTTTTCAGCATAACACTGTATTAACAAAATAGATATTAGACTTTAAAAAACTGCCCACGTGACCTACTCCCTAAATGGGCGGACTTGCACATTCTACAAACTACTGCAGCTGATTTTTACTTACTTTAGGGTGTTTTTAAAAAAAATTTAAAAAATTTCTAAACTAATAGCAATTTTGTTATTGGTTCCTTTTTTATTAGTAGAGAACGTAAAAAGGAATGGAAAATGAATAATATTAACTTATATAATCAATCGAATATCTATTCTTTAACTTATAAAAGCCAGGTCAGAAGAAATAATACGAATGTTTCACCTCAAACACCAAACCGAGCTGCAACTGACTTCCGTAATTTTAATTACTATAAACTAATCTATTTTAACGGAAATATTAAGCCTGCCCAGAGATTATCTAATTCTAATTATGAAACAGCCGGCTATATAAATGAAATAAACAAAGCAAGATCATTGTACGGAGATCGGGAAGTAATTGAACTTGGCATGGGAAACCCGGATATTCTTCCTCCTGAATGTGCAAGAACAGCCCTAAAAAAAAGAGTTGATGACCTTTGGAGCCATAGATATAACTTTCCAAAAGGCGAATGGTTTTTCAGGAAAGCTGTTTCTGACTGGTATGAAAAGCGTTTTGGAATAAGAGATATAGATCCTAATACCGAAGTTATGATGACAGCAGGTGCTTCTGACGGCGTTGACCTAATTTTATCTGCTTATACAAACAAAGGAGATAAGATTTTAGTGCCTAATCCGGGATATACAGTATACAGAGATTTAATTGCCCGAAATGATCTGGAAGAAGTCCCTCTAAATCTGAACCCTAACAATGGTTATCTGGCAGATTTTAGTCAAATTAAAAAAGAAGATTTGGAAGGCGTAAAGGGATTGATACTCAATTATCCTCATAATCCGATGGGAGCTTTTGCAACAAAAGAATTTTTTGAAGATGCTGTTAACTTTGCTAAAGAAAACGATCTATTTATAATTCATGATTTTGATAATACAGAAGTTACTCATTACGGCGATAAACCTGTCGGCATATTGGAAGTTGATGGAGCAAAAGATGTTGCGTTTGAAGTACATACATTAAGCAAAGCTCACAACATGCCCGGATTGAGAGTAGGATTTGTTGCAAGCAATAAGGAGTTTATTGATAATTTGCTTAATGCAAAATTACTGACAAACAATAGTGTTTATACTGCGGTGCAGGCTGCTGCGGCTGCAGCTCTATTAGACAAAGACGGGTATATTGACAGTATCAATGAAGAATACAGAAGTCGTAAAAATGCTTGTGTTGATAGATTAAAAGAACTTGGATGCGAAGCAAGACCTTCTCAAGGAACATATTATTTGTGGGTTAAAATACCTGAAGGCTTTACATCACAGGAATTTTTCAAATACGTATTACATAAGGCACATGTGGCACTTACTCCGGGAGCAATTTTTGGAAAAAACGGAGATGATCACGTCAGGATCGTAATGTCTGCAGGTGTTGATCAGATTAATGATGCTTTTAATAAAATAGAGAAAGCAGGAATCAGGTTTGATGTACCCAAAAACGAATTGCCTGAAGAAACTCTGGCAGAGATCAGAAAGATTGCAAATGGTGAAATAAATATTAAGCCTAAAGCAGTAAGAGATCTTGAAATATACAAGGAATCTCTGGTTAATAAATATAATATTCTATCTGAAAGATTCGCAAATACTGATAAAAATGTGCACGCATTCCTGCCAGATCTTGATCATATTGATGAACTTCCGACATATTTACTAAAGACCGGTCAAAAAGTATATCTTCAGGATACAAAATCTACTGCAGCTTCTTTTGGAGAAATAAGAGAAATTTTACCATTTAGTAAAGACAGCAGCTACCAGAATCTTCAGGAATATATACAAGATGTTTGGTTACCTTATGCTGAAAAGCAATATCCAAAACCGGATATTCTAAGCAATTACAGGGAAGAAAAATTTTATCCTGATGCAACGTACTATACAGTTTGGGCAAATGGAAAATTGCAGGGAGCTGTTAATGTAGAAATACAGGATGATGAATTCTGGTTAAGGAGCCTCAATACAGCACCGTGGAATCAAGGTGACAGCCCTCAAATTAAAGGTGTAGGAACAGCTCTTATGGCAAAAGCTGCAAGTTTATGCCTTGAAACGGGAAATTATAAACTAAATCTGGCAACAAATAAAGAAGAAAATATTGAATTTTATAAGAAGCTGGGAATGAAAGAATCCGGAATTAAAGAATATAACGGAGTTCCTTATCAGGTTCTAAACTTTGATAAAGATGGTTTAACGAAGTTCTTACAGGAATATCAAAGATTTCTTAGCTTTTAATTAAATGAGTATCTTATTTTATGTATATTAATCCGGTAAAAATACCAACAATTAATTATAATAATGAAAAATTTAACAGGATCACTTGGTATCCTGCTGATACTGTAAGTTTTAAAAATCATCTTATAACTTATGGAAAATTACCCAAAGGTTTTGATATTCATAATATAAAAGAACTTACTATTCACTCTCCGGGAGTGATCGAAAGTATAGATACAGGATATCTTGCTCAGGTTTTTAAATATAAACCTGCAAAAAGCTCTAAAATATATGCAATTAAAAAAATCTGGCCGGAACATCTGGCTAAACATGTTACCGCTAATCCTGTTCAACAACTTAGAACAGAAGCAGAAGCATATAATCTAATTGGAAATAACCCGAATATTCCAAAATTCTTCGCATATAAAGGTGATTTTTCAGGAAAGAAAGATTCCTTTGCTAATAATTACATTGTCATGGAATGGGTAGACGGTGTACAGACTTCTCAAAACGGTACTTATTATGATTTAAATATGATTAATAAGACAAAACTTGAGAAAATATATAATCTTCTCCATGAATTTGACACAAAAGGGATTTTCCATAACGACTTATGGGCTGGAAATATCTTATTTACCGATAAAGATGTAAATATTATTGATTTTAACCGAGCAAGCTTCTTTAATCCGGTTTTGAATCATAACAGCACTAATCTGGACAGTTTTAAAGAAAGATTTTTATGGAGATATTTCTCTGATGTATATCAAAAGTCAGGTGAAAACGAACTTGTTGATGTTTATAAACATACTTTGAATCTTGAAATTTCATTATTAAATAAAAGAGCAAAATTTCTTCAATCTAAATCAAACGATACCGGAACAGATGAACTAAAATCAAAAGCAAATGGCTTAAAGGAACTGTTAAAAAATAATCAGGATTTAAAAAATTACATTTTCAAAGAACTTTATACTTCTGACCTGAGATGCGGGAAAATATATGCCAAATACTTTGAATTTGAGAATGATGAAGCTATAGAATCATTTAAAAGAGCCCGGGATGTATCTCAGACATATCCTGAAATAATAAACAATGATAATAAAACAATTAATTCAACCATTCAAATAATTAAAATGTTGAAAAATGCTATGAATTACGCAAAAAAATTAAAATTCCAGGAAAGTTTGGAGATTTTTGAAAAAGTGAAACAAAAACTGAACGACAGTAATATATATACTGAAGCAGAAAGAAAAGAAGTATATTACCAAAAATTCAGTAAATTCTGCGATATTAATATTAATTATTTAAATGCTGAAGTCAATGGCTCAAAACAGGATGCTCAGATAATATTGAATGATAATGAACAATTCTTTAAAGAAACAAAAAGAATTTTACCTTATTTTTATACCCTAAAAGCTCTTTCTTTATAAATAACATCGAATAATAATCAATATATAACGAATAAATCCCCCTGTAATATTTTCACAGGGGGATTTATTAAATTAGAAAGTCAGAATAATGGCTACTGATTTTATCTTGCTTCACTATACATTTGTTTTGCTCTGGACTGCATTCCGAGAAATCCGCCAATTGCAGCAACTATTAACGAAAGCAGACCAGTAATAAATGCTATCCATGTTGTTCTTGTTAAAAATTTGTCTGCTTGCTGCTGTATTATCAAACTTTGTTGTGGAGTCATTGTGGGTGCTGCTGCACCTGTTGTCTGAGCTCCACCTTGTGGCATTATTTGCTGTATTTGAGGTGATTGTGCAGCCTGCATTCCATAAGTAAATGCTCCGCCAATTACATTACTAACTCCAGAGGATACCATAAATATAGATAGAATCGATAGAAATGCAAGTGTAGCAACTCCATGCATTAATCCATCATATCTTGACTGAATACCTGCAAACCTTCCAGCAGCAAATGTACCAATAAATACAGATATTAGTGTAATTAATACTAACCAGATACCTGTACCAAAGCCTACCCCTTCTGGAGAAATTGCCTGACCAGGTCTTAACACTGTTAAGCCAATAGCTAATCCTAAAAGACCCAAAAGTAGCTGAAAGAACATGGCAATGAATGTACCGCCAAAAATCGCACCCCAATTAATCCTGCTAAATGCATTTGTTGGAGCATAAGTGCTTCCTGTATTTGTTTCCATAATTCTTCTCCTTATTTTCTATCCATAATATTTACCAGATAAAATGAATAAGATTATTGAATATTTTCTTACATCTATAAATTTATTCATTCACTAGGTTATTAATGTTTATTTAATAATAGAAATTTATTAATACGAAGTTAATATTTTTACTTATCAAACTAAAAGGTCAAGTTGCCAATTTGACTATAATTTTAACAATTCAAAACAATTGATTTGCAAACAAAAATATAATTATTGACATAATAATTAAGCTGGTCAATAATTATTTATGACCAGGATTATTATTTCGTCAATAATTATTAATTCAATAGTTATTTAATAAAAATAGGAAATACAAATGGCACGTCCAAAAATACAGTTAAATCGTAAAACAGATATACTTGACGCTGCTCAAAATCTTTTCACGGAGAAGAGTTTTGAAAAAACTACAATTGACGATATTGCCAAGTATATAGGAATCGGAAAAGGCAGTGTTTATCTGGATTTCAAAAACAAAGATGACATTCTTTCAGCAATAGCAGAACGACATGTTATATTTATAATAGAAAAGCTGGAATCTCAAATAAAGAACGCTAAAGCACCTTACCTTGAACTGTTAAGACAAGTTCTTAAAGATCATATAACAACTGTTTTTGATATGGCTTTATCTCACAAACAAAGTCATGTTTCTCTCATACACACAAGTTATCGCATAAAACAGGAACTTAACTATCTAATAGAAAAATGGTTTTTAAATATAGGGTCAGTAATTGAAAAAGCGGCAAATAATGGAGAAACTAAACCCTGTGATGATTATAAAAAACTGGCTCACCTAATAAACATAAGTTTGCAGGGGTTCTTTCCACCGTATGATATAAAATATTCCACTGATGTAAGGACTGACTTAAGTAAAAAAGAAATCAGGGATCTTTTATTAAACGATGTTTCCATAGTATTGGAAATCATTATATCAGGATTAAAAACGGCAAAATACGAAGAATTTAATGTATAAGGAGTATATATGATTAGCAAAAAGAATAATTTAGTAATAATTTCCACCTTAATTGTTTCATTGTTAGGATTAACAGCTTGCAGCCAGAGACCATTTATGGCATCAATGATGCAGGGTGGCGGTGTTCCAGTAGAATCAATTATTTTAAAATCAGAGCCGGTCCAACAATTGGGGATTTATCAGGCAAAGTTGATTTCCAGATATTCTGTATCACTTCAGCCGCAAGTTTCCGGACAAATCGCAAATATTTATGTAAAAGCCGGTGACCGTGTAAAAGCCGGACAACTATTAATGGTTATCGACAAAAGAAAACAGGAAGCAACTTTAAACTCCAGTCGTGCTGATGCAGCCGCATCAAAAGCAGCAATCTCTCAGGCAAAAGACACTCTCTACAGCTATCAGGTTCAAAGACAGGCTGTAGAATCCAGTTTAGAATTAAATAAGAAATTATATGAACGTTATAAAGCTTTGTATGAAAAAAAATCTGTTAGTCAACAGGATTTAGAAAAATATACAGATAGTTATAATAAAGCTAAAGCAGATCTTGATACAAATTCAGCTCAAATACAGGCGCAAAAGTCAGCAATTTTAACAGCACAAAGTAATTATGCGAGAGCACAATCTAATATTCAGGAGCAATCAGTTCAATTACAATTTTATAAAATTATAGCTCCATATTCAGGCATAATTGGAGATATTCCGGTCAGAGTAGGGAATTATGTAACCGGTAATACTCCATTACTAAGTATTACTCAAAATGACAGACTGGAAATAAATGTCGGATTGCCTGTAGAAAAAGTTTTTGATATTAAAACCGGATTGCCTGTTGAAGTTCTGGATAATGAAAGTAAAACAGTTGGCAGATCTGAGATTTCATTTGTATCACCAAGAGTTGACAACGATACACAAACTGTTTTAGCTAAAGCAATTATTCAAAATACACAGGGAATATTAAAAGCTGACCAATCAGTAAAAGTTAAGGTAATTTATAAACAAAGTCCGGGTATTTTAGTTCCAGTAAGTGCCATTTCGCACTTTGGAGGACAGGATTTTGCTTTTATATTAAATAACAAAGGTAATAAGTTTTTTGTTAAACAGGTACCTGTTAAATTAGGTGAAATTCAGAATAATGAATATGAAATATTAAATGGACTTAAAAATAATGACCAGATTGTATCTCAGGGCATTCAGAAATTAATGGATGGTGCACCAGTTACAATCATTCAAAAGGAAAGTAAATAATGTTTATAGATTTTTTTGTTAAGCACCCTCGATTTGCAGGTGTTTGCTCAATAATTATTATCCTTGTAGGAGCTATTTGTATTCCTTTATTGCCGGTTTCTCAATATCCGGAAATTGCTCCTCCTCAGATTACTGTTACTGCTAATTATATTGGGGCAAATGCCCAGGTTGTTGAATCTGCCGTTACCACACCTCTGGAACAACAGCTTAATGGCGTAGAAGGTATGAAATATATGTCTTCGAGCAGTACTAATGATGGAATGAGTACCATTACTATTACTTTTAATCTGGAAAGAAACCTTGATGCAGCAATGATAGATGTGCAGAACAGAGTTCAGACAGCGCAGGCACGTTTACCGCAGGAAGTTAAAACAACCGGCGTTAATATTGCAAAAACATCGTCAAACATGGTGTTAATATACGGTCTTTATACAAAAGACAACAGATATGATACTTCTTTTATGAGTAACTACGCAGATCGCTATATAAAAGATAATTTAAAGCGTATAAAAGGGGTTCAGGACATAATGATCTTTGGTGAAAGAAAATTTGCAATGAGATTATGGATTGATCCCGGTAAGCTTGCAAGTCGAAATCTAACAGCAACTGATGTTGTTAAAGCTCTTCAGGAACAAAACGTTCAGGTTGCAGCAGGACAAATAGGGCAGCCTCCAATTGACAAAAATCAGGCCATTCAAATGAGTGTTAAAGCCACAGGACGTCTTGAAAAACCTGAACAGTTTAACGATATGGTATTAAAAACAGGGTCAGATGGTAGTATTGTACGATTAAGAGATGTAGGGCATGCCGAGTTAGGTGCTGAAACTTATTCAACAATACTTCGTGCAGCAGGACAAGATGCTGTTGGTTTTGCTGTATTTCAACTTCCTTCCGCAAATGCTTTGGATGTCGGCAACAGTGTTAAAAAAGAGATGGAAAAATTATCGAAGAATTTCCCTCCCGGTCTTGAATATAATATGGTTGTAGATGCAACACAGATAGTGACTGATTCTATCAGAGAAGTTTTATTTACTCTCTTTATAGCAATCTTGCTTGTTATAGCTGTTATCTATATATTTCTGCAGGATTGGCGAACTACTCTTATTCCGGCAATTACAATACCTGTATCATTAATAGGGACTTTTATGTTCTTAAAGATATTCGGATTTTCAATAAATACACTTACATTGTTTGGAATTACACTTGCAACAGGATTGGTAGTAGATGATTCCATTGTAGTAATTGAAAATATTGATAGATTTATCAGAGAAAAAGGTATGCCCCCTGCAATTGCTGCCGTAGAAGCCATGAAGGAAATTTTTGGCGCTGTTATTGCCACGTCCTTAGTTCTTATCGCTGTTTTTGTACCTATTGCATTTTTCCCGGGCACTACAGGTCAATTATACAAGCAATTTGCATTAACAATAGCATTTTCAATTGCTTTATCAGCATTCAACGCAATTACATTAACACCTGCTTTGTCTGCATTGTTGCTAGGACGTAAGCACAAGCAATCTGTATTTTTCGACAGGGTTAATGAATATATTACATATATAAGAAATTCTTATAATAAGGTTCTGAACAAAGTACTTCGACATAAAGGTAAAGTTATAGCAGTTTTTCTTGCACTAATTTGTACCACTTACTTTTTGTCTAAAGTAGTTCCGTCAGCATTTGTTCCAAATGAAGATCAGAGTTTTATAATAGTTGCAGTTCAAGCTCCTGAAGGAACTTCTGTTGGGCATACACAAAAAATTATTAATAAGATTGAAAAAGTTCTTGCCGCTACACCTGAAATTGATAACGGTATGTCTGTTGCAGGTTTTAGTATACTTGGCAGCGGTTCAAATAAAGGGACTCTGTTTGTACATTTAAAATCTCTTGAAGAAAGAAAAGGGAAAAAACATTCTGCTAATGCTGTCGTTAACAGGTTAAGAGGCACATTAATGGGAATACCGGAAGCTATTGTTATGCCATTTGAGCCTCCGGCAATACATGGTGTCGGAAATTTCGGAGGATTTCAGTTCGAAATTAAAGATGAAGGAAATCATGACCTTAATACATTAAGCGCAACTACTCAGTCTGTAATTATGAATGGCAACAAGACACCTGTTTTAACAGGTCTTTATTCAGGATTTACCGCAAATGATCCTCAATTACAGGTTGATGTTGATAGATTTAAGGCAAAACAGCTTAATGTATCACTTCAGGATATTTATAGTACATTACAAATATTTCTGGGATCAATTTACGTAAATGATTTTGATTACCTTAACAGGGTTTACAGAGTATATATTCAGGCAGATCAACAATTCAGAAATAATCCAAATAACATTAATCAGTTTTATGTCAGATCTAATAATGGTTCTATGATTCCATTATCTAATCTGCTATCTACTACACAAATATACACCCCTCAAACGATAACTCATTTTAATATGTTCAGATCGACAGAAATAAATGGTTCTGCAAAACCGGGTTTCAGTACTGGACAGTCGATTAAAGAGATGGAAAAAGTTGCTCATAAAGTATTACCGCAGGGAATGTCGTTTGAGTGGGCGGGTACGGCTTTAGAAGAAATTGAATCTGGTTCAAAATCCACATTTATCTTTATTCTCAGTTTTATATTTGTTTATCTGATACTTGTGGCTAAATATGAAAGTTTTATGAATCCGGTTATTATTTTAATGGCTGTACCTCTCGCTATATTTGGAGCTTTCTTTGCACAATTTTTACGAGGATTTCAAAATGATGTGTTCTGTCAGATCGGCCTTGTAATGTTGATTGGACTGGCAAGTAAAAATGCTATTCTGATAGTGGAATTTGCAAATCAACTTCGAGAAAAAGGGCTGTCCATTAGAGATGCAGCATTGCAGGCAGCAGCAATTCGTTTTCGCCCAATAATTATGACCTCATTGGCGTTTATTTTAGGAATTATGCCGCTTGTTTTAGCAACAGGTGCAGGATCTGCCAGCCGTAATTCTATGGGAACTGCTGTAGCCGGAGGTATGATAATATCTACTGTGCTAAATCTAATTCTGGTTCCTGTGCTTTATATACTAATTCTTTCAACTCAGGAACGATTTAAATCAAAGAAGAAACATGTACATACCGAAGAACACGTTGATTCTTCACGTAATACAAGTTCACAAATATAAAAAATATTGTTTAGAGGTTAACTAGATGAAAAAACAAAAAATACTGGCACTATATATTGCAATTGGTCTATTACTATCAACAAATTGCATATTTGCTGCGGAATCTAATAAACAGTTAAAAGGTAATCTTACAGATAATAAAGCAGAATATATAAATAATGACTGGTGGAGCAAATTTAAAGATCCCGTTTTAAAAGAATATATACTGAAGTCAGCAAATGCAAATCACGATATAAAAATAGCTTCTTTAAAAGTACTGGAAACCAGAGAGATAGTCAGGGAATCTTTAGGAAAAGAGTTTCCTTTACTTGGATTTGGAACAAATTTTGCCAGAAATAAAACTTCAGCAAATACTTCAATGGGTTCAATGTCATTAGATGCATACACACAAAACAGCTATAAGCTACCTCTAGAAGTTAATTACGAGCTTGATTTATGGCATAAAAACAGAGATAAAACTCTTAGTTTAAAAAAAGAACTTGAGGTCATAAAGTATGACGAAAAAACATCAATTATATCTTTAACCTCATCTGTTGCAGCTTCATATTTTAATGTACTTAATTTGGACAAGCAAATTCAGCTTCAAAAAGAAATAATTAATTTCAGAAAAGATATATATAATCTAACCAAAGAAAATTATAATTATGGACTTACTCCCGCTAATGATGTCGTTTTAGCTGATAAGTCATTAACCGAAGCTCAATCAGGTTTGTTTGATCTTGAAAAGCAGCAAAGCATCTTTTTAAATCAGCTCGCCGTCTTAACTGGAGAAAGTTCTGATAATTCAACGTCTTTAAAAAGATCTTCTATTGATAGTTTAGATTTAATGAACGATTTACCGCAGAACGTTAAATCAGAAGCAGTTAAAAATAGGCCTGATATATTAAAAGCAGAAGCTCAAATCCAAAAAACACGAATAGACGTCAACCTCGCAAGAAAAGAGATTTTTCCAGATATAAATCTATCAGGAGTATTCGGATTTAATGCAAATTCTTTATCTAAAGTACCGGCATGGGACAGCTATATTGCTTCTATGGGAGGAAATCTTGCAGGAGTAATATTCTCTGGCGGACAAAGAAAAGCAAGACTTAAAATTAAAAAATATCAATACGAACAAATGCTTGAAAATTACCAGAAAACAATACTCCAATCATTTCAGGAAGTTAATGACAGTCTGGCTGCATTAAAATTTGATAATCAAAAAAATAACAGCAATATTGCACGTATAAAGTCAGAGGGAGAAAATCTGGATACTATAATTAATAAATATGATAAAGGGGCTATTTCTTATCTGGACACATTACAGTATAGAGAAAGACTAATTACTCTTGAAAAAGAACAGATTCAAAGCAAAACCGATTGTCTTATTGATACATTAAGTCTTTATAAAGCAGTTGGTGGAAAATTATAAAGAAATAATTTCTATTCCGTTTTGCTTTAATAATGCTGCCAGAATCCCGTCACCATTAATCAGATGAGTTCCATCATGTGAATATATCTGTCCGCAACCGCAGCTAGGGCTTTTCTGTTTTAAAAAAGCTTTTTGAACATTATGCTTTAATGCTATTTCTAAGGCTTTCTTTGCACCATAAATATAACATTCTGTATAATCCTTATTATCTACACCTATTACTTTTGCGTTGCCGAGTAAAACTTCATTGCCAAGAACGCCCTGTATATTACACGGCGTTCTTGGAACGGATAGCCCTCCCAGTAATTCAGGACAACAAATAATTAATTCAGAATCCTTCAGCTCTTGCATTAATTGTGAATTATATGAATCTGCACCGTCATAACGGCACTTTACTCCTGCTAAACAAGCACTTACTAATATACTTGATATTTTACTCTGATTATTTTTCAATTTTTTATATTCTAAAATTACTGAGCTAGATATACTAGAGAACAACCTAAATTACTCGAATAAACACCTGTTCCATCAAGGCAGGTTCTACCAGGTTCAGGAGCAACTTTATTTTCATAAACTCTAAAAAGAAAACGATCTTTACCCCAGACATTAGGTTTCTTTAAACCATTAACATCAATATTAATGGCACCACAATTCCAATTACAGTCTCCATATTCCATATCAAAACTAGCAGACATCCCATCAGCTAAAACAATACAAGAATTTGCTTCAGCTGGATATATTGTCTCATTATTACCCCAACAACCCGGAAGACCGGTGGAGTTTGGAACACCTGCTACTTCAAATACGGAGTTTAAATATGGTTTAAACAGATTTTTAAAGCAGTTAGAATCACCCGTGCCACACATGCCTTTCATACTACCGCCATTATCTTTTCTTACATGCAAATATACCTGACTAATTGTAGCATAAGATTTTTTTAGAGCTATTCTATATTCCTGTTCCTTAGTATTGCTGATTAAACCGGGAATAACAATTGAACTAATTACTCCGATTATTAAAAGTGTTATTAATACTTCAGCCAGAGTGAAGCCTTTATTATATAAGTGCAATTTATCCACACTTTCGTAATTAAATTTATAAGTTAAATTATATGACATAAATCAAGTTGAGACAAGTACTTTTAACCTATCGTACTAAGATGTGCTTGTACATAACTAAAATCAAGTAAATAATCGGCAAGTTGTATATTTTCAATTAATCCTGTCCCCTGACTGCACAGCAATCCTGAAGGATTTGTATCGTCAAAATAATTATTTACCTGGATTGAATCACCTGTCATAAACCTGATTAACAGAGCATCAACATTTTCAGAATTGTTACCTGTATCAACAGCAATGAAAGTAATTTGATTATTTTCTATATCAGCTAATACATTGGAACTTAAATCCAATGTATCATTGCCCGACAAATCAGTTATCGTATCATTTCCCCATAAAGTGATAAAGCCCTTATACATATCATTGTCAGCTCCACCATCAAGTATATCATTACCATTTCCGCCAATAAGAGTATCATTTCCATCTAAACCATATAATAAATTATTTCCGTCATTTCCGGTTAAAAAATTATCTAAACTATTTCCTGTACCTGTATAATCTCCTGTATCATTCAGGATTAAATTTTCGACATTTTCAGGAAGTATGCAAGAACCGATTGAACATACTGTATCAGTGCCTTCATTCAGATTTTCAATAATTACAGGTAAATTTCCATCTGTTAAATAAACATCATTACCATTACCGCCGATTAAAGTATCAAATCCCGCATCTCCATCTAATGTATCATTGCCGTCACCACCCTTTAACAGATTATTTCCTAAATTTCCTATTAGAATATTATCAAGCTCATTTCCTTCAGCTGTTAAATTTTCACTACCCTGTAATGTAAGATTTTCGACATTATCCGGTAATTTATAACTAATGACTGAGTAAACAGAATCATTGCCTCCATCATCAGGTTCATTAATTAAAGGTATGTCCGTTCGTTTGAACACCCAGCCTCTTAAATCATCAATTGTAACTGTATCTCCTCCTTCAAATTCAACACCATCCGATCTTAACCATTCACCATAAGGAAGGGTAATAATAGCTTTAGATCCAGTATCATTTAAATATACGATACCATTGCTATAATACCTGACATATACTGCTCTTTCCAGAACATAATTAACACAAATATCTTTGATTCCTGTAGCTGTTCCAGGCAAGATTTGCCTGTCTCCCATTGGAAGTCCAATATCTCCAATTGTAGTAACAGGACTAATATAATGATCCAATCCCATCGCTTTATCTGTATGAGTACCGATTCCAAGTATATTATCTGTTAGCAGACAGACAGGAAAACGAAATGTTTCGAAAGGTCCTCTGCTTTCTTCCAGATAAGTATCCTGACAGACCTGATTTAGCTGTCTTGCATAATCAGAATATCTAAGATATGATGCCAAACTACGATCAGAGCCTCCATGAACATCATCAATCCTGTCTTCCAGCATGCATACATCACGTGTATTGAATATATCATAGGGTGGTGAATTTCCAACCAGAAACTTGTCTCCAAGTATTTCCTGAATTTTTCCTCCTATCGTGTTCCACCCTTGCTGAAGTGCCAGAAATTCAGATGCAGATAATTTTGCCAGATCTCCGACTGATCTTGTTCTTATCCAGTTATCAGAAAATATTCCGTCAAAACCGGCATCCAGTATGCCTTTACAGTGGTCAACGTAATATTGCTGCCACGCATCTTTTGTTGAATCAAAAAATGGCCTTCTGTTATCATTTCCACCATAATAATGTATATATTGCCCATTTTTCATTAAAAAGAGATTATTATTATAACAATAATCCCATGTACCAAAGTTTTGACCGTCAAAATATTCATTAGAATGCCAGAAGTTCCACGAAGGAAAAGCTTTTACTGTTTCATAAGTCCATACATCAGTCATATTTAAATATGCCAAAGTATATATTTTATTTCCATACTGCACAGCTGCATCTTTTAACGCAATGATTGCAGCACCGAAACCTGTACTCGAATTATTTATACTGTCATAATTATCAATGAAAAGATCGTGATATTCATTTGTGCCTGTTTTAGCTCCGGCTCTGTTTAAAACAATATAATCAAGATATTTCCCTGCAAATTCCAAATATTCTTTGTTAGCTTTCCAGCTTGCATCCCAGTCAACAACAGTTTTACCATTAACTGTTTTATAAGTAGCTGCTATTGCCAGCATCCCATCCGAACAGACTCCCCACTGATTTCCTACTGCCCTTGGATAAACTCTTGTATAAATATCTTTTAAATATGGAGAATCAATCCAGTCAGCATCAGGTGCATTATAGATTTCTTCGATAACAAGATCATTAACATTATCAACATAATAAACATCATTCCCAACGCCGCCATTCATTGTATCCGAACCGAAATCACCATTTATTACATCCTCACCCCACCCGCCATAAATAATATCATTTCCTTCACTGCCATTAATTGTGTCATTTCCCAATTTTCCATCAATAGTATCATCTCCGACCGTTCCATTTATTGTATTATCTGAATCTGTTCCAACAATTGTTTTTCCGCCTGAAATTAATTTTTGTATATCAATTGGAGTTAATTTTTTTCCATCAAAAAACTCAATAGATTCAATCCTATTCTGATCACTTAGAAACCAATCATTTATAGTTAATGTATTTGTATTATCTTGAGAGTTAATTGTTAAATCAGTACCGGATTTTTCAAATACTAATTTATTTGATGTTATTCCTGTTCCAAATTTTATTTTGTCTGTACCTGAACTATCCGCTATTGTATCCTGTCCCCAATCATTATTTAAAATGTAAGTATCATTGCCACTACCGCCATATAAAAAATTATTGCCGGAATTTCCGGTTATTATATTAGCTAATCCATTTCCTGTACCATTTATATTATTGGAGCCGGTTAAAGTAAGATTTTCAATATTTGATCCAAGAGTGAATGTAACACTCGAATAAATCGTATCAGTACCCCCGCTACTATATTCAATTATCTGATCGGCAGAATTATCAATATAATAAACATCATTCCCACTGCCTCCATACATATAGTCTGAACCGATACTGCCATCTATTGTGTCATTTCCACTTCCACCGTAAATTGTATCATCTCCGTCAAGTCCTACAAGTCTATTGTTACCTGAATTTCCAGTAATGTAATTATTTAGATTATTTCCTGTTCCGTTTAAACCTGAATATCCGGAAAGCTGCAGATTTTCAACATTAGATTCAAGAGTATACGAAACACTTGAATAAACCGTATCTGTTCCCTGATTATTACTTTCAATTACTATATCTAAAGTATTATCTACATAATAAATGTCATTTCCCCTGTCTCCATACATCGTATCTTTTCCGATTCCACCATTGATCGTGTCATTTCCATCTCCCCCATAAAGAAGATCGTTTCCACTATTACCCAATAATTGATCATTACCTGCATAACCCCAAATAGTATCATTTCTTGATGTACCATTTAGCTTATTATTACCATTAGTTCCTTTTATTAGTGCCATATTAATCCTCTCTCTCTAAAACTAAAATGATCTATTTGACTCAATATTCGTCAAATATTTTCTTTAATGCTTTGTTATGAAAAAATAAATAAAACTTTTAAGTTTTATTAGACTCTTTTGTCTATATTAGAAATAAAAATTTTTCTTAAAAAAGGTGATTTTTTACCTAATACAACTTACTAAATTAATATCTTCACTTAATTTCAAAGATTACAAATTTTAATTTATTTAAAAACTTTAAATAATAAAGGATTATGCCATTAATAATTCCCATAAATAAAAAAGTAGGACATGATTTTATCATGTCCTACTTTCCAGGTTATTGATATTGAATAAACCGCTAACTTTAAAATCCTTGTGTATCGCTTTCCAACGGAATAACTTCTTCAGGATTTACAACATGAGTATTTTTATCATACGAACTAATTAAATTTGATTTAGGTGAATTAACCCGTTTATTTCCTGAATAGTTATTTTGAATAGTTCTCTTTTTATTTGATAAAGCTCTATAACTTACTTGATTAAGCTCGGTTTGAGCCCCATTTACAAGCTGAACAAGAGAGTTAACAATATCCTTCATGTTCATTGCCTGTGATGATAGTTCCTGTGAAGCAGCTGAACTTTCTTCAGCAGTAGCAGCATTAGTTTGAACTACCTGTTCCATTTGTGATATAGCTTTGTTAATCTGGGCAATACCCTGTGTTTGTTCCTGGCTTGCTGCTGCAACTTCATCAAGAAGTTCATTTACTTTCTGCGATTCATTAAATATATCAATTAGAGACTCATTTACTTTGCCAGATACTTCAACTCCCTTTTCAGAAAGTTCTATATTGCTCTCGATTATTGATGCTGTATCTTTTGCAGCCTGAGCGCTTCTTTGTGCAAGATTTCTTACTTCTTCTGCTACTACTGCAAATCCCATTCCTGCTTCTCCTGCTCTCGCTGCTTCTACTGCTGCATTCAATGCAAGAATATTTGTCTGGAATGCAATGTCATCAATTACCTTGATTATCTTTGCTATTTCATCGCTTGACTTCTTCAGTTCTCCCATTGAAGACATCATATCTTTCATTTCTATATTGCCTTTATCGGCTGATTCTTTTGTTTTCTTCGCCAATAATGCAGCCTGCCTGGTATTTTCTGTATTTTGCCTTATCATTGATGCTGATTCTTCAAGCGTGGATGATGTTTCTTCTATTGATGCTGCCTGCTCTGCACTTCCTTCAGCCAATTGCTGACTTGAACTGGAAAGCTGACCAGATGCTGACGTTACCTGTTCTGCAGTTTCATTTAATCCTGCAATTATTCTGTTAATAGGTTTTGTTATACCAACTACTATTAACCAGGCAAGGACTGCGCCGAATATTATAGATGCAATTAATCCTATTATCATTAATATTGAAGAAGCAGCCATGGTAACAGCAGAAGTTGATGCAATACCTTGAGTACTTTTTATACTGGCATCAGCTATTTTTTGCGCATCATCCAAAACAGAATTACATGCAACATTACGTACTTTACTTATTTCTTGTAATTTTATGCATAATTCACCAAATTCTTTCATTCCTGATTTATATTTATCACAATTAGTTTTTATTTTTTCAAGTAATTGTAAATTGGTTGCATCATTAGTATTGGCTTTAACTTTTAAAATATGTTTATAGATTATATCAAACTTTGGAAATGCATCATTAAAATATTTTAAATCCTTAAATGCTAGAGTTTTCAATGCTGCCATACGAATTTGATAAATTAAAGATAAAATTTCTTTTGTAATAATCTTTCCTGATGGATCTACCGAAGCAAATAATGCATCAATATCAGCCGTTAATTCAGTTCCTATTTTGACTACTTCAACAAATGCCATTTTCCTTTTATCAATTAACATTTTAGTTTCATTAACAAGCTTTTCATACTCAGTTAAACGTGCTTCGGCATTAACTGCATAATCTTTAATACTTTTTAGATTTGTATACTTATTAATAAGAGTATCTATTTCATTCAAAGATTTATGAGTTTTATCTAAATATTTTTGACCGGTTATCAAATAATCATCATTTTCTGTTAAAGCGTAACTTCTTATATCCAGCATTCCTAATAATGTGTTTTTTTCTATAATATTTGCAATAGCTGAGGCAGGAACAAATTCTTTGTTTAGCTGCCCAGATTGAACCTGGGCATTTTTCATACTAAGAACACAAAATCCACCTAATACTGTGGCTAAGATGAGTATTACAGCAAAGCCAGCTGCTATTTTAAAACCTAATTTCATATTCTTAAACATTTACAGCACTCCCTTTCATATCATTTAATAAATTAACTAATTCTTCACTGTTAATGACTTTTTCGATATTTAAAAGCATTACAACTTTGCCTTTGACTTTTCCCATTCCGATTAAAAATTCTTCATCAACTTTGCTGCCATACTGTGGTGGCGGCTCGATTTCATTATGAAGAATATTTAATACTTCAGATACAGAATCAACCACGATTCCCATTAAACTCTTTAGGT
>Ga0074198_1000385_pt1 | contig 49202 bp, 54 predicted proteins | sample EPASupsiteSAE323_FD_64527 | JGI IMG/M metagenome (GOLD analysis project Ga0074198, IMG submission 64527) | Bioremediated contaminated groundwater from EPA Superfund site, New Mexico - Sample SAE3-23 | ecosystem: Environmental > Aquatic > Deep subsurface > Groundwater > Contaminated ... | reverse complement strand
AGAGTAAAGTTAACGGCTCGTGAGCGTGTAGAAAAATTACTTGATGCCAATACCTTTGTGGAATTGGATCAATTTGTTACTCATCGCTGTGTTAACTTTGATATGGCATCCGTAGAAGCACCAGGCGAAGGTGTTGTTACTGGTTATGGTACCATTGAAGGACGATTGGTTTATGTATTTGCACAAGACTTCACTGTAGTAGGTGGATCACTTGGAGAAATGCATGCTGCTAAAATCGTTAAAGTACAACAATTAGCTTTGAAAATGGGTGCACCAATTATTGGTATCAATGATTCTGGTGGAGCTCGTATTCAGGAAGCTGTCGATGCATTGGCGGGATATGGAAAGATATTCTATAATAATACATTGGCATCAGGGGTTATTCCTCAAATTTCCGTGATCATGGGACCATGTGCAGGTGGTGCAGTATATTCTCCAGCTTTGACAGACTTTATCTATATGGTAAAGAAAACAAGCCAAATGTTTATTACTGGGCCGCAAGTTATTAAGTCCGTAACGGGTGAAGAAGTTACTGCAGAAGTACTAGGCGGAGCAATGACCCATAATACCACTTCTGGTGTTGCTCACTTTGTTGCTGAGAATGATGATGATTGCTTAGAACAAATACGCTATCTCATGAGCTTCCTGCCAAGTAATAACTTAGAAGGTGCTCCTCTTGCAGCTTGTACAGATGATATTAATCGTATGGATGAATCCCTAAATACTCTTTTGCCAGATAATCCTAATCAACCTTACAACATGAAAGACATTATTACTTCTATTGTAGATAATGGTGAATTTTATGAAGTACAACCATATTTTGCGCAAAATATCATTACTTGCTTTGCTCGTTTTGACGGACAATCAGTAGGTATTATCGCAAATCAGCCATCAGTTATGGCCGGTTGCTTAGATGTTGATGCATCTGATAAATCATCACGTTTTATTCGTTTCTGTGATGCCTTTAATATTCCACTACTTAATTTGGTTGACGTTCCTGGTTTCTTGCCTGGTGTTAGCCAAGAATACGGTGGTATTATCCGCCACGGTGCAAAAATGTTGTATGCATACTCAGAAGCAACAGTACCTAAGATTACGGTTATTACCCGTAAGGCTTATGGTGGATCTTATTTAGCAATGTGTTCACAAGACTTGGGTGCAGATCAGGTAATGGCTTGGCCAACATCTGAAATCGCAGTTATGGGTCCTGCTGGCGCAGCAAATATTATCTTCCGCGGAGATCCTGAGGTTAAAGCTAAGACAGAACAGTATATAGATGAATTTGCCACTCCCTATAAAGCAGCGGAACGCGGTTTTGTTGATCAGGTCATTGAACCTAAAGAAACCAGACCACGCATTATCACCGCACTCAGTATGCTGGCTAGTAAGCGCGAACAACGGCCACAAAAGAAACATGGCAATATTCCGCTATAAGGAAGGTGTGGACTAGTATGAAAATAGATGCAAAAAATATTGCTCCGGAAGTTGTAGCAGTTATTACTGCAGCTATCTATCAAATGATGGGTGGTACAAGCTTTCAGGCAGTAAAAATCAGACGTGACAGCGATGTATGGATTAACGCTGGTCGCAAAAACGCATAATCGAGAGTTGTATTAAAGCTATAAATATTTTGGAGGTTAGTAGAATGAAAAAGTTTAACATAACTGTAAATGGTGCTACATATCAAGTTGAGGTTGAAGAAGTGAAAGAGGTAAAAGCTGCTGCTCCTGTAGCAAAAGCTGCTGCACCTGTTGCAAAGGCTGCTGCACCTGCAGCACCTGCGGCGGCTGCTGTAGCACCTGCTGAAGTTGGCGCTGGCGAAACTGCTGTCAATTCTCCAATGCCTGGAAAAATCATCAAAGTGATTGCTGAAGCTGGCAAAGCAGTAAAAAAAGGCGATGTACTAATGATTCTTGAAGCTATGAAAATGCAAAATGAAATCACTGCTCCAGTTGATGGTATCTTAAAATCTATTAACGCAGCAGCAGATCAAAGTGTAAAAACTGGCGAAATCCTAGCGGTTATTAAATAATCTAATTAGATAAAAAAACTGTGCAACTTTTAAAGTTGCACAGTTTTTTTTATATAATTTTAAATATGTTTTTATAAAGTAACCGTGCAATAAATAATACGATAGGTAGAATCTCGCAATTAATAAAAGTGATTATTTGGAAATTCGAATTCTTCTTGGATGTGTTGACAGGAACTATTTAACTGGTGTAGAGTAGCAATATGTATAATTATGATGGAAAGGAGTTTATATGGACAAGGAACAGGAAGGAATTGTTCTTGAAGTTATGAAAGGCAATTTGGCAAAAGTCAAGACCAGTCGACATAATGATTGTGAGAACTGTGGTGCTTGTCCAGGTAATTCAGCAATCATATTAGAGGCTAGTAATGATATTGGTGCAAGGCCAGGGCAACGCGTAGTTGTCGAAGTTCGAGAAATTAATATGCTCAAAGCTGCTTTTATTGTATATATATTGCCTTTAATTGCAGTATTTATTGGTGTACTAACAGGCAAGGGTTTAGGAGAAAAATTAGGTCAAGACCCTTTGGGATTTCAGGTGTTAGGCGGAGTTATTGCATTCTTACTATCTGTAATTTATATTAAATATTTTGATTCTGCAGCTAGGCTAGATGTTAAGATGCGACCTATGATAGTACGCATTTTATAATAAGTTTCAGAAGGGGTGATACTATGGCAAAAAGTTTTCATGGCGGGATACATCCTAACGATCGCAAAAGGTTTACAGCAGGTAAGGCCATTGTAATGGCACCAATACCGCAAAAAGTAATTATTCCTATTCGCCAGCACATAGGTGCTCCCTGTTCGCCAATTGTGAAGGTTGGAGATTTCGTTAAAAAGGGGCAAATGATTGCAGAGGCTCAGGCTTTCGTTGCTAGTCCTATTCATGCTTCAACTTCAGGGAAGGTCATTGAGATTGCAGAATATCCCCATCCAGTATTTGGTTCATGTCCGGCAGTAGTGATTGAAAGCGATGGACAGGATGAATGGCTGGCAGGATTACCATTAGCTCGTGATTGGCAAACACTTGAGGTTTCAGAAATTAAGGATATTATTCGTGAGGCAGGTATAGTCGGTATGGGAGGAGCTACCTTTCCTACTCATATAAAAATGGCACCTCCTGGGGAAAAAGATATTCACACTTTTATTTTAAATGGGGCAGAATGTGAGCCATTCTTGACGGCCGATCATCGCCTAATGCTTGAACAGTCAGAGCAAATTGTAACAGGTATGCAAATTGCCATGAAAGTATTAGGGGTAAGTACAGGCTACATTGGCATCGAAGAAAACAAACCAGATGCGATTACTGTTATGAAAAAGGCTTGCCAAGGGATAAGTGGCCTGGAGGTCATAGTACTGCAAACGAAGTATCCACAAGGGGCAGAAAAAACATTAATTAGTGTTATTTGTGGCAAGGAAATTCCCTCTGGCGGTCTTCCTATGGATGTAGGAGTGGTCGTGCAGAATGTGGGTACCGTAGTAGCTATTGCAAATGCAGTGGAAAAGGGAATTCCCCTAATAGAACGAGTAACAACGGTTACTGGCGGAGCTATGAAAGAACCGCAAAATTTACTGCTAAGAATGGGTACTACTTTTGCTCAGGCCATAACAATATGCGGCGGATTTGTGAGTCCGCCAGTTAAAGTTATTATGGGTGGTCCAATGATGGGAATGGCCCAGCGTACTCTTGATGTACCAGTTATAAAAGGTACTTCTGGTATCTTGGTCTTAAGTGCAGAAGATGTGAATCATAGTCCAGAACGTCCTTGTATTCGTTGTGGGCGCTGCGTAGATGCTTGCCCTATGGGGCTTGTACCAAGTATGCTTAGCCTTCTTAGTGAACGGGGTGCCCATGTAGTTGCTAAGAATGAATATGACCTACTGGATTGTGTAGAATGCGGTTCTTGTGTGTATGTATGCCCAGCAAAACGTAACATTGTTCATTACGTGAAGTTATCTAAGGCACAAAATGCTGCAAAGAAATAAGGAGGTGGCGTATGAGTACAGAAACAAAAATAGAATTGGATAAGTTCATGGTTTCCGCATCACCCCACATCCGGTGTGATGAATCCATTTCAAAAATCATGTGGAGTGTTAATGCAGCCTTAGCACCAGCAGCGCTTTTTTCAATTTATAATTTTGGTATGCCAGCGCTGACAACTATGCTGCTTTGTATTCTTTCAGCTGTGGTGACAGAATATTTAATACTTAAATGGCAAAAGAAACCTATGGTTGTCAAGGATGGCAGTGCTTTTTTAACAGGGTTGTTATTGGCAATGAATATTCCAGCATCGCTGCCTTGGTATATGCCGTTAGCAGGATCTGTCTTTGCTATTGCTATTGCAAAGCATACTATGGGTGGGCTAGGATTTAATATTTTTAACCCTGCTCTTATTGGACGTGCTTTTCTGTTAGCTTCGTGGCCTATTGCGATGACCACATGGCCTATTACAGCCATGGCCGGTAAGGTGGATGGACTAACTTCAGCGACGCCTTTAGGCATTCTAAAATTGCAAGGCTATGAAAAACTAGTACAGCATTTTGGTGATACCGCTACCATGTATAAGTCTATGTTTTTGGGGATGCGTACAGGAAGTATGGGAGAAACTTCTGCCCTATTATTACTCCTGGGCGGCATTTATCTAATATACAAAGGGTACATCAAATGGCAAGTGCCTGTTATTATGATAGGGACGGTAGGAGTTTTGACCACTGCTTTTGGCGGAGATCCTTTGCTTCATATGATGTCAGGCGGTCTTATCCTTGGAGCCTTTTATATGGCAACCGATATGGTAACCATTCCAATTACAACAAAAGGGCAGATTATCTTTGCTATCGGCGCTGGTGCCCTTACCGTTTTGATTCGTTTAAAGGGCGGTTATCCTGAAGGAGTCTGTTATGGGATACTCTTAATGAACTGCATCACCCCGCTGATTGATCGTTTAGTGCGGCCTGTAAAATACGGTGCAAGGAGGTAAGCAATATGGCACACGATGTACATGAAAAAAATGATAGTGTTTTTAAAGTCGGTATCAATCTAACCCTTGCTTGCCTGTTATCGAGTGCGGTTATTGCAGGAACCTATGCTTTGACAGCACCAGTAGCAGCTAAATCGCAAATTGCCCTTGATAATAAAGCAAGGAAAGAATTAGTAGCGGATGCAGAAGATTTTAAAGCCATAGATGGCAAACAAGGTTGGTATGCAGCTTTTAAAGATGGGAAGGTAATTGCCTATGTTGTACCAGCAGAAAGCAAAGGGTATGCGGGTGCTATCAATATGTTAGCAGCGATATCAGCAGAGGGTAAAGTCATAGACTATGCAATTGTCAGCTATAAAGAGACACCAGGCCTTGGCGATAAAGCAGAAAAACCTGCCTTTCGCAAACAATTTGCTGGCAAAACAGCAGAAGACTTAGAGGTAGTAAAAGTTCCTACGGATAAAAATATTCAAGCATTAACAGGAGCAACCATTACTTCGCGGGCTGTAACGAAGGGAATTAAAGAAGCGGCAGAAAAAGTTACTGAATTTACAGCAAACCAGAAAAAGTGAGGTATTGAAGATGAAGAATTTATGGGAAATATTTTATAAAGGCTTATTTGACCAAAACCCCATATTTCGCCTTGCCTTAAGTCTATGCCCAGCGTTGGCAGTTACTTCTACAGTGACAAACGCCTTGGCTATGGGGTTGTCGGTAATGTTTGTTATTACAACCAATAATGTAGTGGTATCTATTTTTCGCAATTGGGTAAATCCTAAGGTTCGTGTTCCTGTATATATTACTTCCATTGCTACCATTGTTACCGTGGTCATTTTAACATTACAAGCTTATTTTCCCGATTTATATAAGGAGTTATATCTTTATTTAAATCTAATAGTAGTATTTGCTATTATATTAGCCAGAGCAGAGGTCTTTGCAGCAAAAAATTCCGTAGTTCCATCTTTTTTTGATGGTCTAGGAATGGGGGCGGGCTTTGCTGGTGCTATGGTCTTCATTGGGGCAATCCGTGAATTGTTTGGCAGTGGTACTTTTATGGGGGTTAATATCCTAGGTTCCGCTTATGATCCAGCCCTAATTATTGTATTGCCGCCAGGTGGATTTATATTAATAGGGTTAATGATTGCTGGATTTAATTTGATTGGTGAGTATCAAGATAAATTAAAAATAGCAAAGCAAGGAAGTGACGTGTAATGGAGGGGTACTTGCAGCTATTTATTGCGTCCGCAATAACCAATAACTTTGTTTTGACACAATTTTTAGGACTTTGTATTTTCTTTGGTGTATCAAAAAATCTAAATGCATCTATTGGGATGGGGATGGCTGTTACATCGGTTATGACGCTAAGTTCTTTATTAGCTTGGGCAGTATATACTTATATTTTGCATCCATTAGGTTTACAGACCTTAATGTTAGTTGTATTTGTACTACTGATAGCAAGCTTTGTGCAGCTGCTAGAAATGATTATTAAGAAACATGCCCCAGCTTTATATAATATGTGGGGGATTTATCTTGTTTTGATTGCTACCAACTGCATTGTACTAGCTGTACCGGTAACCAATGCAGAGCTGCAATCGGATTTTATTACAAGCTTAGTGCGATCTATCGGTTCAGGGGCAGGATTTGCTTTGGCCATTATTTTAATGGCTAGTCTGCGTGAAAAACTGCAATATGCGGATGTACCGAAATCCTTAGAAGGACTTGGAATATCTTTTATTTTGGCAGGCATGTTGGCATTGTCATTCTTTGGATTTTCGGGAATGATCACACTATAAGAATAGAAGGTGATAACAAATGAGTACATCAATATTGATATTGTTGGTATTAACATCTCTAGGGCTATTTTTTGGCTTTATATTGGCCTATTCCAATAAAAAATTTGCCATTGAAGTCAATCCTCTGATTCATATCGTAGAGGATGTTTTACCTAAGGGACAGTGCGGAGCCTGTGGCTATGCTGGTTGTATGGCTTATGCTGAGGCGGTTGTACTCAATGCGGATGTGCCGCCCAACTTGTGTACTCCAGGTAAAGATGCTGTTGCCAAATTAGTGGCCGAGCTTACAGGTAAGGCTGCCGCTCCTATGGAGCCGCAAATTGCTCAGGTCAAATGTGCAGGTACTCATAGCAAGGCTATTAATGCTTATGACTATGACGGTATAGAGGATTGCATTGCTGCTAATCTGTTATTTGGTGGCGCTAAGGCCTGCAAATATGGCTGTTTAGGTCTAGGTACTTGCGTTCAAAGCTGTCCCTTTGACGCAATGGTCATGAGTGCAGAGGGGCTTCCAATTATTGATCCAGATAAATGCACTGCCTGTGGAAAATGTGTAAGTGCCTGCCCTAAAATGATCATTAGTCTAATACCAATAGGGGCAAAAGTCAGGGTTAACTGCAGTTCGAAAGATAAAGGTCCTGTGGCGAAAAAAGCATGCAATATTGCTTGTATCGGTTGCTCCTTATGTATGCGTCAATGTCCCTATGGCGCCATAAAAATGGAAAACAATCTAGCCATTGTCGATGCTAAAATCTGTGAGGAACAATGCTCAGAGGCCTTGTGTCTAGGAAAATGTCCAACAAAAGCCATTCGTCCTTTTGTGCTGGGAATCGTACCAGGGACGGAAAAGGAAGAGAGTGTAGCGGCAACTTGCCCGTCTTGTGCAAACTAACAAATAGGTTAAAAAACGCAGGAGTAAAGTCTTCTGCGTTTTTTAACCTATCTTATTTGCATGTTAGGGGATTATGCGGTAAAATAATCTAGACTAATAGATGCTGGCATAGGAATCGAGACAAGATTGCCGAAGAAAAAGGTAAATGCAGTATTAAAATCAATAGGACTAAGAGGAGCAACAGTATAAATTATGTATAATACGAGGCGTATGGTAGTAATGGCTTTATGTATTGCCATCTCTATTGTATTACACATGGTTGAAGCCTGGGTGCCTTTGCCAATACCTGTGCCAGGCGTAAAACTAGGATTAGCAAATATTGTTTCACTAATTGTTCTGGTGATTTTTGGTTGGCGCGATGCTGTTTATGTGGGAATTATACGTGCCTTTTTGGCATCACTTTTTAGTGGTGTATTTTTAGGTCCTGCTTTTGCTATGAGTATAAGCGGAGTAATAGGGAGCATTCTTGTGATGACCATGGTGTACCAATATTGGCAACGAGGTTTTTCCTTAATTGGTATCAGTGTAATTGGTGCAGTTGTCCATAATGTAATACAAGTTTCAGTAGCCGCTCTATTTGTATCAAGTATTACCTTGCTATGGTATTTACCATATCTTGTTCTGTTTGCATTGCCTACAGGGTTTGCTACTGGCATGATAACGATTTATTTTTTAGCAAAAGCCCCAAAACAAATTTATGAAAAATAGATTCTATAAATGATCTTAAATAGATGCAGGGGGTAGAAGTTTTGCGAGGTGTTAAAAGTAAAGGGTATGGAATGTTGCTATTGTTTTTAATTACAGGTGCTGTTTTTGGTGGTATTTTAGGGGAATTTATTTCTCGTGCCGATGCATTGACAGCCTGGTCACCTTATCTCGTTAAGACTTTTTTGGTATTAGACGTTCCGCCTATCAGTATTAATTTATATGTGGTAAGATTTATGCTGGGGTTTGCATTACAGCCTAATTTAATCAGTATTTTAGGAATGTTAGCAGCAATGCTGTTATTTCGGCGTATTTGATTTTTTACATCTCGGAGGTAGTGACTTATGGCAATTATTTTGGCGTCAGCATCCCCGCGCCGCCAAGAACTTTTACGGCAAGTCGGTTGTGAATTTACCGTTATGCTCAGTCATATCGTTGAAGATAATGACCAAGATGTATTGCCAGAAGAACTGGCCATAGGCCACGCTAGGGAAAAAGCATTGGATGTAGCCGCTAGAGTGAGTGCTGATGACGTAGTCATTGGAGCTGATACCATAGTGGTTTTGAATGGACGAGTATATGGCAAGCCTGTAGATGAAAGGGATGCTAGAAACATTTTAGCGGCCTTATCGGGTAAAGAGCATCAAGTCATGACAGGAATTGCTGTTGTTAAAGCAGGTAAGCTTTGGACGGATGTTGTAATTACAAGGGTCAAAATTGCTGAGATCGGGCCAGAAGAAGTTGAACAATATTTATCTACCGGTGAACCTATGGACAAAGCAGGGGCCTATGCGATTCAAGGAATTGGTGCTCTGTTGGTAGAAGATATTAAGGGCTGTTATACGAATGTAGTAGGCTTGCCCTTAAGAAAAACGGCAGAACTGTTAAAAAAGGCGGGGATTATCTTGTTATGAGTGACAGTAAGGCACTGATGATAAAGGAATTACCGCAGGAAGAAAGACCAAGAGAAAAAATGCTGAGAAAGGGAGCGCAGGCACTAAGCAATGCAGAGCTACTGGCTGTATTGCTCAGAACGGGTACCAAAAATGATTCTGTTTTGCGTGTTGCAGAACGATTGCTAAAAAAATATGAAGAACTAGGAGTAGCCGCTCTAGGGAGCATTGTGCCCCAAGAGTTAAGCAAGATTAAAGGCATTGGACCTGTGAAAGCAGTTACAGTGGTCGCTGCCATAGAACTTGGGAAAAGACTCCATGGATTGGCATCTGCCGAAAGACCGGTGATTCGTTCTCCGCAAGATGCCGCAGATTTATTGATGGCTAGACTGCGTTATGAGCCGAGGGAACATTTTTTACTTGTGCTGCTATCGACCAAAAATCATGTTTTAGGTACTCCTACTATCTCTATTGGCAGTTTAAATGCATCCATTGTGCATCCGCGCGAACTATTTCGCGAGGCTATTCATTATTCAGCTGCAGCGATCATTTTGGTGCATAATCACCCAAGTGGCGATCCTGCTCCTAGTCAAGAAGATATTATGCTGACTAAAAAAATCGTTGAAGCTGGGAAAATCCTAGAAATTCATGTACTCGATCACGTCATTATTGGCGATAATAAGTATGTTAGTCTTAAAGAAAAGGGAATAATATAAAAAAACTATGTAACATAAGCAATCGTTAGTTGCTTAATGAAAGGGGCTATATTTTATGAAAAATTTACTTGGATCCTTCTCGCGAGATATGGGTATAGATCTTGGTACAGCAAATACATTGGTACATGTAAAAGGAAAGGGGATTGTACTGAGTGAACCTTCTGTTGTAGCGATACAACGTGATACTGGTGAAGTACTTGCAGTAGGCGAGGAAGCAAAACAAATGATTGGTCGTACTCCAGGCAACATTGTGGCTATCAGACCTTTAAAAGATGGAGTTATTGCTGATTTTGACGTTACCCAAGCAATGCTAAAATATTTTATTCGTAAGTCCATTGACACCAAATCTTTTATAAGACCACGCGTCATTGTCGGTGTACCATCAGGAGTGACAGAAGTTGAAAAGCGTGCTGTCATTGATGCAACGATTCAAGCGGGTGCTCGCGAAGCGTATTTAATTGAAGAGCCTATGGCTGCTGCTATTGGTGCTGGACTGCCTGTTCATGAACCAACAGGAAATATGGTTGTTGATATTGGTGGCGGTACGACGGAAGTGGCGGTTATTTCCCTAGGTGGTATTGTTACCAGTCGATCCATCCGTGTTGGTGGGGATGAAATGGATGAGTCTATCATGCAATATATTAAGCGTACTTATAATTTGATGATTGGTGAACGTACTGCTGAAGAAATCAAAATGAATATTGGAGCTGCTATCGTTCCGAAAATAGAACAATCAATGGATATTCGCGGTCGTGATTTAGTAACTGGCTTACCCAAAACCTTAAATATTAAAGCAAGTGAAGTCCAACAAGCTCTTAGTGAGCCGATAGCAAGTATTGTGGAAGCTGTTAAGGTGACCTTAGAGAGAACACCACCTGAATTAGCCTCTGATATTATGGATCGGGGTATTGTGATGACAGGCGGCGGTTCATTGCTTACAGGGCTAGATGCATTATTAATGAAAGAAACGGGTATGCCTGTTCATATTTCAGAAGATGCGTTATCTTGTGTATGTATGGGGACAGGAAGGGCCTTAGAAAGTATAGATTTACTGAAAAGAGTATTAATGACGACTAAAAAATTTGGCTAGTTGAGTGGAAAGGAGCTTTAAAAAGTGGGATTATTTCACAAAAAGACGGTAGTCTTATTGGTGGCTGTCCTAACCGCCTTTTTGCTGGCCAGTTCACAAGCCCAGGGAAAATATAAATTTGCTTTTATGGAAGAGGTTATTACCACGATTATGGCACCTATTCAATACGCTGCTTCTAGTGTGGGTTTCCAGTTTCGTAAAGTGGGTTTATCAACAGGTGAGCTAATGACTGCCTATCGTGATAATCAAGCATTACGGAAAGAAAATGAGGAACTTCGCCAAAACAATCTAAATACAAGTGAAGTTTTGGCGGAAAATCTAAGGCTAAGAACAATGCTTGATTATAAAAAGGTGGCGAATCAGTTCGATTTTGTCGCAGCCGCCGTGGTAGGACGTGACCTTGGTACATGGAATGGTACCATTATTATTAATCGGGGAACGGCTGACGGTATTAGCAAAGATATGGCAGTAGTTACCCCGCAAGGGCTAGTCGGCAGTGTTGTGAATGTTTATACCAATGTGGCAAAAGTTCAGCTAATACTTGATTCACGCAGTGCGGTGGGGACCCTAGTACAACGCCCAGAGTCAAGAGTTGCTGCCATCGTGGAAGGCAGTACTTCTTCGCCATTGATGCCGAGAATGGTAAATATTGCTCGTGATGCGGATATTATTAAAAGCGATAAACTCATTACATCAGGCTTTGGCGGTATTTATCCAAAGGGATTATTAATTGGTGAAGTAGTAGATATTGTTAATGAAGAAGGAGGACTATTAAAATATGCCTCCATTAAGCCAGCGGTAGACTTTGATAGATTAGAAGAGGTATTAGTGATTGTTCGTTCACGCGAGCCAATACCTACTTTGACCAATAATGGAGCAATTGCTCCAGCTCTTCCTGACAAAACAGGACTGCAGCCCCAAGGAGTGGCCCGATGAGTACTCTCATTTGGCTAGGCCTGATTGTAGTAATGACGATTATTCAGTCAACCTTGTTGCCGCTTGTTGCTATTAATGGTATCTACCCAGATATATTATTAATCATGGTTATATCCTATGCCCTGCTGTCAGGTAAGGAAAAGGGCGTGGGCATGGGTTTCTTTGCTGGATTGCTGCAGGATTTATCCTTTGGCAGTGTTTTTGGAATTTATACATTATCAAAATTGGCAACGGGTTACTTTTTAGGAATGGCTGAGCGTAAGGTTTTTAAAGAACATATCATATTGCCTGTTGCCGCTGTAGCAGTAGGAACCGTATTAAGCGGATTGATTTTAACTATGGTACTATTGTTGATCGGACATGAAGCCAATATTTTAGTGGCTTTCATCAACAATATATTACCTCAGGCTCTTTATAATTTGGTCATTGCTATCCCCGTTCATCATCTTGTCTATCGTGTAACCAAGTTCAAATCAGAATAGCTAGTGAAATGCTTGGAGAAGGGAGGTTGTTGCCGTGCTGGCAAAACGTTTAAATAATAGGCTAGAAGTATTAGCGGTGATTATAGTATTGATATTTTTATCCCTAGTGAGCCGCTTAGGATACTTGCAAGTTGTTCAAGGGAAATATTATGGGCAAAAGGCTGACGGCAACCGCATTCGACTTGTTCCAATCATGGCACCGAGAGGTATTTTTTTTGATCGTAATGGTATTGCCCTTGTTTCAAATTTACCTGGCTTTACAGTATCCTTATTACCAATTAACGGAGAGATACCGGAAGAGATTATTGGAAAACTAGCTAATATTTTGAATATGAATATGGATGAAATTAAAAAAAAGCTGACCCAAAGCAATGGTAAGTTTGAACCAGTTCGTATTAAGTCCAATATTGGCCCAGACATAGTAACTAAGATTGAAGAACGCCGTACAGAATTACCTGGAGTTGTTATTGAAATACAGCCCATTCGCAATTATGTTAATAATGAACTGGGCGCACATTTATTTGGTTATGTTAGTGAAATCAATGATGTACAATTGGAAAAATCAAAGGCTGAAGGTTATAAGACAGGAGATATTGTTGGGAAGTTTGGCCTGGAAAAAGTATATGATCGTGAACTGCGAGGCACCGATGGCGGTGATCAGGTTGAGGTTGATGTAACGGGACGTCCTGTTAATGTACTAGGTAAGAAAGAAACGATACCAGGGAAAAACTTAGTGCTGACCATTGATTATCGTATTCAAAAAGCTGCTGAAATAGCGATAGACGAACAACTGCATTTTTTACAAACCAAGAGTCAATTTCGTAATGCAAAAGCTGCTGCTGCAATTGCCATGAATCCTAAAACGGGTGAAATTCTAGCAATGGTCAGTCGCCCTACCTTTAATCCCAATTTATTTGCTGGCGGGATTTCCAATAAAGACTGGAAGCTTATTAATGAAAATCCAAACAATCCAATGGATAATAAATCTATTTCAGGTGAGTATCCACCGGGATCAACGTTTAAGATTATAACTGGTGCTGCTGCCTTAGAACTAGGAAAAGTAACGCCTGAGGAGAAAATTTTAGATACTGGGAAACACTGGATTATTGATAAAGGCAACGCCGAAGGAGAAGCCTTAGGGTGGATCAGCTTTAAGCAAGCTTTATCGAAATCTGATAATGTATATTTTTATGAAATGGGTAATCGGCTAGGTATTGATAATCTGGAAAAATATGCTCGTATGTTTGGCCTAGGGGTCATTTCTGGTATTAATTTGCCAGGTGAATCGGAAGGCTTAGTAGCGAATAAAGCTTACAAGGAAAAGGTATACGGAGAAGATTGGTATTTATCCGAAACTTTTGATGCTGCGATTGGGCAAGGATTTCAGTTAACAACTCCTCTGCAGGTTGCGGTTATGTTAAGTGAAATAGCCAATGGTGGACATCGTTATCGTCCTTATGTCGTGAGTAAGATTATGGGAAGCGATGGGAATGTAGTCAAAAATTTTGCGCCGGAAGAAGTAGGGCAAATTTCCATATCACCATCCACTCTAGCTTTGATTCGCGAGTCTTTGCGGGATGTAGCCTTGGAAGGAGGTACTGGAGCGGAAGCCTTTCGCGACTTTCCGGTATCGATTGCAGGGAAAACAGGTACAGCAGAAAACTCTCATGGGAGCGATCATGGTTGGTTTATTGCCTATGGCCCCTTTGAAGATCCGCGCATCGTAGTTGTGGTTATTGTTGAACAAGGCGGATTTGGTGCTAGTTCTGCTGCTCCCATTGCCCGAAAAATAATGGAGTCGGCCTTTAATATTAATCAGGTTTCAACGGAAGCTGTTAAAAAAAATAGGCCGCACATGGCGTTATAATCAAAGACTTGGCCTAGGCCAAGTCTTTGATTATAACAAAAAAATATATCTGTTTTTTGCAGGAATTAATATATAAATAGCGAATTTTACACTACGGAACTATATAGTCTATGGTAATATTTGGGAGATGGACATGCGACAATATATAACATTTAAAGGTAGTAGAAATGGATTACAATTAGTACTGGATGATTCAGCAGATTTTGCAATAATCTTAGAGAACTTAAAAGCCAAGCTAGAGTCAGCAGTGGTTTTTTTTACCCATGGTACAATCGTAGAGGTTCCAGATACAGTAAGGATACTGACAGCAGAACAACAGGAAGATTTAACGAAACTGCTGGCAACCTATGGCTTAGTTTTTCGCGAGACGGTTAAGAAAGAGCCAATTACTCAAAAAAATATTGATAAGCCAGAGGAATTACAAACCTTGTTTGTTGCTAAAACCATACGTAGTGGGCAGGAAGTTTTATACGACGGATCCGTTGTCATAGTGGGGGATGTGAATCCAGGTGCGGAAGTGATAGCCGGTGGTGACATTATCATTAAAGGCACTTGCCGAGGTGTAGTACATGCTGGAGCTTATGGCAATAGTAATGCTACGATTACTGCCAATCGTCTCTTAGCTTCACAAATTAGAATTGCCAATCTTATAGCTAGAGCGCCAGATCATTTAGAACAACCCGATAGCACCGAAATTGCACGCATTAAAGATGGTGGTGTAATTATCGAAGCAGTAGATTTTGAGTAAAAAAGAAAATTATATTGATATAGAGTTGATGATAGATTAGTTTTTTACATATAGGAGGGTATAAATGGGAGACGTCATAGTTGTAACATCGGGAAAAGGTGGAGTTGGTAAGACCACGACTACTGCTAATTTAGGTACTGGTTTTGCATTACAAGGGAAAAAAGTAGTATTAGTTGATGCTGATATTGGACTGCGTAATTTGGATGTGGTTATGGGATTAGAAAATCGCATTGTATATGATCTTGTTGATGTGGTAGAAGGCAATTGCCGCTTGAAACAGGCCTTGATTCGTGACAAGCGTTATGAATCATTATATCTTTTGCCCGCAGCCCAAACACGAGATAAGAATGCTGTTAACCCTGAACAAATGCAAGAGTTATGCGCCGAATTATCCCAGGAGTTTGACATTGTTATTATTGATTGTCCTGCTGGAATTGAACAAGGTTTTAAGAATGCTATTGCTGGTGCGAGTCAAGCTATTATTGTTACTACTCCAGAAGTATCTGCTGTGCGGGATGCAGATCGCATCATTGGCTTACTAGAGTCAGAAGGTAAACATAATCCCAAGCTCATTATAAATCGTATCCGTCCTAGTATGGTCAAAAAAGGGGACATGATGGATATTGATGATATTATTGAAATTTTAGCAATTGACTTATTAGGCATTATTCCCGAGGATGAATATATTATTATTTCTACCAATCGAGGGGAACCAGCTGTAACTAATCCTGTTGCTGCAGCCAGTACTGCGTATAAAAATATTGTACGCCGCTTAACTGGGGAAAATGTACCTTTCATGAAAATTGAGCAGAATGACGGATTTTTTAGTAGATTGAAAAAAGTATTTAATTTCTAAGGAGGGATGAGAGTGTTTGATTTAATTCAAAGATTGTTTGGTAAGGAGTCCGCATGCTCTAAAGATGTTGCAAAAGAGCGGCTGCGTTTAGTATTGGTTCATGACCGTGTCAATACTTCGCCCCAATTTATGGAAGGTCTAAAGGATGATATGATTAAAGTCATATCTAATTATATGGATATTAATGAGAAAAACATGGAAGTTCATTTTGCACAAACGGAGACATCTGTGGCACTTGTAGCAAATATTCCTGTAAATCGAATGAAAAGAGGCAATATGCCTAAATAATAACCTTGAAAGACACAGTGGATGCTGTGTCTTTTTTCCCTAGACGGGAAGAAAGAATACTATTATAATAAACAAGAGACTTTTCTATGGAAGGTAAGTGTAATACATGTTAACCCGAAGACTATTGCGAAATTTGGATTTTGTGACGATTGCTACCGTCAGCTTGTTGATTGTAATAAGCTTAGTGATCATTGGCAGTGCTACACATATAAATACACCCAGTGAAGATCGTTATTGGTATGTGGAGCGCCAAGGTATCTTTGCATTAGCTAACATTGCGATCATCTTTATTATGCTTAATTTTGACTACAAAACATTGGGTAAATTTTCTACTGCCTTATATATTTTCAATATGGTTATGTTGCTGGCAGTTATGTTTGTAGGGCAGTCGGCGTTAGGGGCACAGCGTTGGATACAAATTGGTCCTATTAGTTTGCAACCATCAGAATTTTCTAAGCTGATTATGATTATTGCCTTAGCGGATTTGCTTGACAAAAAAAGTGGTAGATTACATTCCTTTAGAGATGTCATTCCCATCTTTTTGTATGTAGGCTTTCCTTTTATTTTAGTACTAAAACAGCCGGATCTTGGTACATCCTTAGTTTTTTTAGCCATATTGTTTGGGATGATTTTTGTGGCAGGCATTAAAACGAAGCATTTAATGATTATTTTTGGTTCAGGGTTAGCCTTTATGCCGATTTTTTGGCATTTCCTTAAAGATTATCAAAAGCAACGTTTGACTGTATTTATTGATCCTAATGTAGACCCGCTAGGTTCTGGCTATCACATTATTCAATCTAAAATTGCCATTGGCTCAGGTATGCTATTTGGAAAGGGATTATTTGCTGGTACCCAGAGTCAACTTAATTTTCTGCCAGAAAACCATACAGATTTCATTTTTGCGGTTATTGGTGAAGAATTAGGCTTTATTGGTGCAGTCTTCATATTACTGTTATATGCTATTTTGTTGTATAGGGGTATTAAGATTGCTGGATCAGCTCGTGATAATTTTGGGACTCTGCTTGCCACTGGTATTACCTCTATGTTAGCTTTCCACCTGCTGGTTAATGTAGGGATGACAGCTGGTATTATGCCTGTAACAGGTATACCTTTACCTCTTATGAGCTATGGGGTAAGTGCTCTCACTACGAATTTGATTAGTATCGGTATTTTGCTAAATATTTATATGCGCAGGCAAAAAATAATGTTTTAAAGAAGAGATGCACATGTGTATCTCTTCTTTATTTGTTATTGAGTTTAATTTTGAGCATATAGTTCTGGCACCTCATCATATATATTATGGAGTAGTATACAGACAGGAGGTCGCCTATGGGGAAAATAAGGAATAAATGGAAAAATAATAATTGGAGAGAAAACAGAGGCGAAGAATATTCTTGGCAGGATGATGATCTTCATTATGATTATGGCTGGCTGAAAAAAATAGTCATTGCAACTATGATTTTTGCCATCGTATATTCTGCCCATATCTCAGAAACAACCATAGGTAGGTTTATTGATAAAGGTGTTCGCTATTCCTTATCCTTGCAAACGGATTTTAATTATATAATCGAGCAAGTTATAAACCATGCCCCTCCTACAATGGATGTATCTATATTGAAAAAAGTGCAAACAACAGTATCTAGACCTGCTGATCCTTTGTTGTATATGAGTGCACCGATAAATGGAAAAATAATTTCTACTTTTGGATGGCAGGGTAATTCAGCATCGAAACAAGACGTTATGCAAGAAGGCATTGCTTTTGAGGATGTGATAGGAACCAGTATCCGGGCTGCTGCGTCAGGGAAGGTGAAGACCATTGCTGAAAGTGCTCAGCATGGTAAAATCTTGATTCTAGAACATAGTCAGGAACTAGAGAGTTTGTATGGAAGTTTAGGGGAGATATTAGTTCATCAAGGAGATGCAGTGAGTCAAGGCCAGATTATTGGAACACTAGGCAAAAGAGGTACGAATGACAAAGGAATCCTTTATTTTGAAGTAAGAGAAAAGGGGAAGGCTATTGATCCAATGACTCGACTTAAGGGCAATTTTCCTGCACTAGAGGGGAAGTGATTTTTTGCAGGTTTTTAAAATAGGGGGGGTACAATTCCGATTCAATTACTGGTGCATTGTGCTTTTTATCTTTTTTTCTTTAGCGGGTATGTATAGTAAGGTGGTATTAGTTGTGAGTGCTGTCTTGTGGCATGAGCTAGCTCATGCCAAGGTGGCGATGTTGCTAGGATATAAGGCAGTGGAGGTTGAGCTGTTGCCTTTTGGTGGCGTGGCAAGGTTTGAGGGCTTTGGCACAGTGGATTCAAAATCAGAAATAATGATCGCAGCCGCCGGACCAGCAGCAAGTTTGGTTTTGGCGGCTTTTGCTTATCTTGGTATGCTATGTGGCAGTCTATGGATGGATGTATGGGAATTTTATTTGAAACTTAATATAATGCTAGCAGTATTTAATTTGCTGCCAGGATTACCTCTTGATGGTGGGCGGATTTTTAGAGCATGGCTAGCTTTGTATATGGATTACGGTAAGGCTACTCAAATTGCAGCAGGCATTAGTAAAGCATTAAGTGCTTCCTTGATTATCATTACTATATATGAATATCTATCGAGTCAGACCATCAATGTAACATTCTTGATAGCAGCTATCTTCTTATATACAACAGCCAGGAGTGAGGTTCAAGTTGTTGGATTCCGTATGATGCGTATATTAGCCCAAAAAAAAGCCAAGTTGATTTCACAAGGGGTTATGCCCACTACCTATCTTACTGTAGTGCAGGATGTATTGCTTAAGGATATTGTTAGACTTTTTAAACCAGAACAGTATTATGTACTGCTTATTGTCAATGGGGATTGTAAGCTCCAGGGAAGGGTAACAGAAATAGAAATTTGGGAAGCTCTTCCTATCAAGGGTATCTATGCTAGGGCCGGCGAATTTATATAAGGAGTGATGGCAGGATTTTTCATTATTATGTAGAAACTTAGGTAGGATGTCTGACTAAGTATTGACTATTTTTGGGCAACATATATAGATAAAAAGAAAAGGTATTCCCAAGGAAAATTTGGAGGTTATTGTTGTTTATGATTACTTTAGATCCTAGCATTTTAAACAGGGTTATGAAACCTGCTCGCTATACTGGAAATGAATGGAATAGCATAAAAAAAGATCATAGTAAGGTTGCTGTTACAGTAGCCTTAGCTTTGCCTGATGTATATGAAGTCGGAATGTCGAATTTGGGGCTTAAAATCCTTTACCAGATATTAAATAACCGTACAGATACAGCGGCAGAACGAGTATACTCACCTTGGGTGGATATGGAAGCTGAGATGCGGGCGAACCATATTCCTCTTTATACTTTGGAAAGTCTAAAACCCGTGTCAGAGTTTGATATTTTAGGTATTTCATTGCAATATGAGATGAGTTATAGTAATGTGCTTACCATGTTAGATTTAGCTGGAATTCCTCTTTTTACTAACCAGCGTGAAGAACATCACCCTATTGTTGTAGGGGGCGGGCCTTGTACTTTTAACGCAGAACCTGCTGCTGACTTTTTTGATTGCTTTATTTTAGGTGAAGGTGAGGAAGTCATTGAAGATGTAGTGGAGGCTGTTGCTGTTTGGAAGCAGTTGGGAAAAAGAGATGGACGGCTAGGCATTTTAAAAAAATTAGCTCAGATTGAGGGTGTATATGTTCCAGCTCTTTATGATGTAACCTATCATGCTGATGGTACCGTGGAAAAAGTGGTGCCAAACTGCGAGGAAGCAAGTCCTATCGTTAAAAAAAGAGTTGTTAAAGATCTAAATGCTGTGGAATTTGCAACGAGGCCAGTATTACCTTATTTGGATATTGTCCATGATCGGATTATGCTAGAGCTATTTCGCGGTTGTACTCGGGGATGTCGTTTTTGCCAGGCGGGAGTGCTGTATAGGCCTGTGCGCGAGCGTACTCCAGAGACGTTGCTAAAAATTGCCAAAGAACTAGTCGATAGTACAGGGTATAGTGAAATATCACTGACATCACTGAGTTCAGCAGATTATTCTTGTTTGCCAGAAGTGGTGCAATCCTTAATCGATGAACTCAAAGAGCAAGGGGTGAGTATATCTCTTCCATCCCTTCGAATTGATAGCTTTTCCATTGAACTAGCCCAAAAATTACAACAGGTAAGAAAAAGCGGTTTAACCTTTGCGCCAGAAGCGGGGACACAAAGACTGCGTGATGTTATTAATAAAGGGGTAACGGAAAAAAACTTAGAGGATGCAGTAGGTGCAGCCTTTAAAGCGGGCTGGTCCTCTGTAAAATTATATTTTATGATGGGCTTGCCGACGGAAACAGATGAGGATGTACTAGGCATTGCCAATTTGGCCTATCGAGTACTTTCCTTGTATAAAGAAATTACAGGTCGCAGAGGGGCTAAAGTTACGATCAGTGTATCTTGTTTTGTGCCGAAACCTCATACTCCCTTCCAATGGTTTGGACAAGACATGGCGGTTGAGTTTGAACGTAAGCAGCGGTTGCTAAAAGAAAAGCTTCGTGATCGAAATATATCTTTTAATTGGCATGATGCTCGTACTAGCTTCTTAGAAGGCGCTTTTGCCCGTGGTGATAGACGGTTAGGACAAGTACTGCTCAATGCATGGCAAAATGGTGCAAAATTTGACGGTTGGTCCGAACATTTTAAATACAATACCTGGATTGAGGCTTTTAAAACAGTCGGCATTGATCCTGAGTTTTATGCTACCCGTGAACGCAGCTTAGAAGAAGTCATGCCTTGGGATCATTTATCATCGGGGGCAACAAAAGAATTTTTGCAGCGTGAGTATAAAAAAGCTACCAATGAAGCATTGACCGTTGACTGTCGTCGGAAACAATGCAGTGCTTGTGGGGTATGCCCAGAATTAGATGTGAAGGTAATAGATTGGGGGAAACAATCATAATGGGAAAGTTACGACTAGAGATTACCAAAGGCGAAGAAATTCGCTATATTTCACATTTGGATTATGCCAGTGCCATGGAACGGGCCGTTATTCGCGCAAAACTGCCGGCAGCTTATTCGGAAGGTTTTAATCCTCATATGAAATTATCCTTTGCCTCAGCATTGGCGGTAGGAGTTACTAGCCAGGCTGAATATATGGATATTGAATTTAAAGAAGATGTGGATTTGAAGAAAGGGATTCAGCAGTTAACAGCAGTATTACCCCCAGGAATTGAGGTAAAAAGCGGTAAATATGTACCAACAAATGCTCCTGCTTTAATGGCTCTTGTTAATCTGGCAACATATGATGTGATTGTGCCTGTAAACAAAGTACAAGATATTGGAACGTTGGAGGAGAGTATTCGGCTCTTTAATAAGGCTCAGGAAATTTTATATACAAGACAAACTCCTAAAGGTAGAAAAGAGATTGAAGCTAAGCAGTATATAGCCAAAGATATCTGTCTTTCCCAACTGGATAACGAGATCAAATTAGTGATTGATATTAAAATTACTCCCACTGGCAGCATAAAACCAGGGGAAATTTTAGACATTTTAGTAAGCATGTTTGATTTTGTCATCGATAAGGACAAAGCCTTAATCAATCGTACGGGATTATATGTTGTGAAGAATGAGAATAGAGTAAAACCTATAGACTTATAATGGGCAGGCTCATGATATTCGAAAGAAAGGAGGGATATAATGGGAAAAGTAATTGTGGTGAATAGTACGCCAGAAGAAACGAGAATGGCCATTTTTGAAGACAAGGAACTTATTGAGATCTTTGTTGAGCGAAGTACAAGTGGCCATCATGTTGGTAATATTTATAAAGGTAAAACAAAAAATGTTTTGCCTGGTATGCAAGCAGCATTTATTGATATTGGTAAAGACAAAAATGCCTTTTTATATATTGGTGATGAAGCTGAGCCAAATAGTGGAGCAAAAAACATGGATTATACCTTGTCAGTAGGTAAGGATATTATGATTCAGATTGTAAAGGATGCTCTTGGTACGAAGGGGCCACGCGCTACTACCAATTTGACTTTGCCAGGGCGGTATGTAGTGTTCATGCCAACTGTTGATTATATTGCTATTTCTCGTAGAATTGGCAATGAAGAAGAACGCAACAGGCTTAAAGAGTTAGTAGAAAAGGTACGACCAGCAGGGATGGGGATTATTGTACGGACCATGGCAGAAGGCAAAAGCGAGGAAGATTTACATAAAGATATTGATTATCTTTATAATTTATGGAATGCCTTAAGTGCTAGAGCCAAAAGAGCAAATGCTCCCATTTTATTGTACCGTGATGTCGACCTGGTTATCCGTATTGTTCGTGATTATTTATCTGCTGATGTGGAAGAGTTTGTACTAGATAATCGGGAAGCCTATGGAAGAGTTTGTGATTTGCTCAAATATACCTCCCCTGATCTGGTTAGTAAGGTACGGTTGTATGAGGGAAAAGAAGATATCTTTTCCCATTATTCACTTGGCAGTGAACTCGATCGAGTCGGGCAACGCTGTGTTTGGTTAAAATGCGGCGGCTACATTATCATTGATAAGACCGAAGCATTAACAGTGATTGATGTAAATACGGGAAAATTCGTGGGTTCTACGAAGTTATCGGATACTGTATTTCAGACCAATCTGGAAGCTGCCAAGGAAATTGCAAAGCAGCTGAGACTGCGGGACATTGGCGGAATTATTGTTGTTGATTTTATTGATATGGATAAGGAAGAATATAAGCAAGCGATTATTGCTGCTTTAGAGGACAGTTTTAAAAAAGATCGCACAAAAACCAATGTACTCGGTTTCACTCCACTAGGCTTGGTAGAAATTACCCGCAAAAAAGCTCGGCAAAATTTAGAGAGTATGTTATACAGTGAATGTCCTTGCTGCGCTGGCCGAGGTAGAGTTCAGTCCCCTGAGACGGTGGTCATTAATATCTGGCGTATGATGCGCAGGATTATGGAAGGACCAAGACGGCAAGGTGGAATCATGATCCAGATGCATCCCTTGGTTGCAGAAAGCATGAAAAGCCAAGGGGAATTATCTCGTATGGAGCAAGAATTAGGTTGCTCGGTACGTATTGAGGCCTTAGCTGAAATGCATCCGGAAAATTTTTCCATATTACATGACAATGAAAAATGATTTAGCATTGACGGGGTTAATAAAAATGCTATATAATGGAGATAATTTAATAGCTTGTTTTTTGAGGAGGAGTCTGCAACAAGGCTTCTTTTTATTTATTTTTAGGAGGTAAAAAATATGATGTATTCCCCAGAGTTCTATGGGTCAATTGTAATCTTTATACTTGTCTATGCCATGATTATTTGGGAAAAATTTAACCGTACCGTAGTGGCCATGACAGGTGGTCTAATTATGGTATTGTTAGGCTTTTTAAGCCAAGAGGTAGCTATTAAAGATGATATTGATTTTAATACCCTTGGTTTACTAATTGGCATGATGATTTTAGTATCCATTACTCGGCGTAGTGGGGTTTTTGAAGCCGTAGCTATTTGGGCAGTGCAGGTAACCAAAGGGTATCCCTTGCCATTATTGGCTTTATTAGGGATGATTACTGCTGTTGGATCGGCTCTTCTTGATAATGTTACCACAGTACTGTTGATGGTACCTGTTACCATTACGTTAACGGATCGTTTGAATATTAATCCAATGCCCTTTTTGATCACAGAAATCATTACTTGTAATATTGGCGGTACTGCCACTTTGATTGGTGATCCTCCTAATATTATGATTGGTAGTGCGACTCATTTGAGTTTTAATGATTTTTTGATCCATTTAGCACCGATTGCTATCGTAATTTTACTAGTTACTGTTGCCCTATTATTACTCTTTTACCGTAAAGAGCTAAAGGTAGAAGAAGTCGATCGTCTGCAGGTATTAAGCTTATCACCTAAGGAACAAATCAAAGATTGGTTGCTCCTCAAACAATCCTTATTTATTTTGACCCTAACTCTAATTGGTTTTGCCTTTCATGGCGTGTTACACCTTGAGTCTGCTACCGTTGCGATGATGGGTGCTATGCTTTTAATGCTGATTAGCAAAGAAGAACCAGAGGAAATTTTACTTCATGTAGAATGGCCTACCATATTTTTCTTCGTTGGTCTCTTTACTTTAGTCGGCGGATTGAAGTCCACTGGTGTTATTAAAGCGTTAGCAGAGTGGGCAGTAAACCTAACAGGAGGACAGCTCGATGTAACAGCGTATCTTATTTTGTGGTTGTCGGCCATAGCGTCAGCGTTCATTGATAACATTCCCTTTGTAGCCACCATGATTCCCATGCTCCATGAAATGAGTGCCATTGCAGGCACTAATATGGATCCAGTATGGTGGTCCTTAGCCCTTGGGGCTTGCCTCGGGGGGAATGGTACACTGATTGGTGCTTCTGCTAATGTCATTGTAGCTGGTGTTGCTGAAAAAAATGGCTACCCTATTTCCTTTCTTCATTTTATGAAAGTCGCTTTTCCCTTTATGATACTATCCATTGTCTTTGCTCATATTTATGTGTATTTTCGCTATTTCTGACCGCAATGAAATTTGAAATACTATTGACAGGTAAAGAGAGCATGTACTATTATAAATTCATTATTTTCAGTTAGTAGAGGAGTTTTACTTATGATTCACTCTTTATCTTTTTACGGAGCTATCACCATTTTTGTTCTTGTATATGCTCTTATTATCTCAGAAAAGATAAATCGAACGATAGTGGCCATGACGGGTGGCCTCATCATGGTATTATTAGGCTTGGTAAGCCAAGAAGTTGCCATTAAAGATGATATTGATTTTAATACCATTGGTCTGCTGATTGGGATGATGATTTTAGTCTCGATTACACGGCGTAGTGGAATTTTTGAAGCAGTAGCCATTTGGGCAGTGCAGAGGACAAAGGGGCATCCTTTATCATTGCTAGCCTTACTGGCTGTGATTACGGCGGTTGCCTCTGCCTTTCTTGATAATGTTACCACCGTACTTCTCATCGTCCCTATGACCATTACTTTAACCGATCGTTTGAACATTCATCCCATGCCGTTTCTAATTACCGAAATACTAGCTTCGAATATTGGCGGTACTGCCACCTTGATTGGTGATCCTCCTAATATTATGATTGGTAGTGCGACCCATTTAAGCTTTATGGATTTCATTATTCATTTAGCGCCTATTATTATGGTCATCTTACCAGTTACCATTGCCTTATTATTATTCATGTATCGCAAAGAACTTGTTGTGGAAGAAGAAAATCGCCTAGCGGCATTAACCCTATCACCTAAGGAACAAATAAAGGATTGGTTATTGCTCAAACAATCCTTAGTTGTTCTTACTCTTACGATCATTGGTTTTATGTTTCATGGTATCTTGCACCTTGAATCGGCAACGATTGCGATGACAGGCGCTATGCTTTTGATGTTGATTAGCCGGGAAGAACCAGAGGAAATTCTCTTACATGTAGAATGGCCCACTGTGTTTTTCTTTATTGGTCTATTTGTGTTAGTGGGTGGTTTAAAGTCTGCTGGTGTCATCAAGGCTTTGGCGCAGTGGGCCATGACCTTTACGGGGGGGCAACTTGAACTTACAGCCTATCTTGTCCTATGGTTATCGGCTATTGCCTCGGCATTTATTGATAATATTCCCTTTGTTGCGACTATGATTCCTATGCTACAAGAAATGAGCGCTCTTTCAGGAATGTCCATGGAACCAGTATGGTGGTCGCTAGCTCTCGGTGCTTGCTTAGGAGGTAATGGTACGCTAATTGGCGCTTCTGCCAATGTCATTGTAGCTGGTCTTGCTGAAAAAAATGGTTTCCCTATTTCCTTTCGGTATTTCTTTAAAGTGTCCTTTTTCTTAATGCTTTTATCGGTTCTTATTTCTCATGTTTATGTATATTTCCGTTACTTCTAAAAGACAAGAGATTTGACTTTTATAGAGAAAAATAGTATAATATGGATATTAAATATATGGTTGGAAAAACAGGTGGAGTCTGCACAACGGACTTAATCTGTTTTTTTTTAATGGAGGTATTCGATGGAAGGATGTCCTGTTCTTGAAATTAATTTAGACAAAATTACGGAAAATGCAAATAGAGTGGTAATGCGATGTCAGGAAAAAGGCATCAATGTGCTTGGTGTTACCAAAGGATTTAGTGCTATTCATCAAATTGTGACAGCGATGATTGCTGGTGGTGTTCATCACTTGGCAGATGCTAGAATGGAAAATATTCTTGAACTAAGAAAAAGAGATATTTATAATCCCATGACCTTATTGAGAATTCCTAGATTGAGTAATGTAGAAAATGTAGTACAATATGCTGATACTAGTGTCAATTCAGAAATCTCAGTCATAGCAGCATTAGGAAAGGTTGCTACTCGTATCAAAAAAACACATAATATTATTTTGATGGTCGATGTAGGTGACCTGCGTGAAGGAGTTATGCAAGAAGATGTGCTAGATATAGCAATGAAAATACAAAAAATACCAGGCGTAAAACTAATCGGTCTAGGTACAAATATGGGATGTTTCGGTGGGGTATTGCCGAGTGTTGGTAATTTAGGGGTTTTGATTTCATTGAAAAAAACGTTAGAACAACAGATGAATTATAAGCTCGACGTTATTTCTGGTGGCGGTACCTCCTCCCTCTTATTGGTCGAAAATAACATGATCCCTGAGGGTATCAATCAATTAAGAATTGGAGAAGGTATTTTATTGGGAACGGATACAACAAATAACCGTATTATTCCTTGGCTACATCAAGATACTTTTCGTTTGAGCGCTGAAGTGATTGAGGTTAAAGATAAGCCTTCAATGCCAATGGGGGAAAGAGGAAAAGATGCTTTTGGAAATGTTACAGAATTTATTGATATAGGGACACGGAAACGAGCTATTTTGGCCCTAGGGAAACAAGATATGTATCTGGAAGGACTCTTTCCCCTTGAAGAAAAATATAAAATACTAGGTGGAAGCAGTGATCATACCATTGTTGACATTACCGATAAGGATACAACCATAAATATTGGAGATAAAATATTTTTTGGATTAACGTACCCTGGTTTGCTTTCCGCCAGTGATTCTCGTTGTATCGAAAAAAAGTTTAAAGGGAGAGGTTACCTATCAAAGTTGAATTATTAGAAAAAGTGGAGTTATCTTTAATAACTCAATTAGTAAAGCTGGAACAAGAAGCATTCGGGATTGGTGGTATGAATGAATGGCATCTTGTACCTTTCATTCGTCATGGCAGGGTGTATATAGGAAGACAAAAAGAAGAAGTAGTTGGATTGATTCAATATATGCGAGATTGGAAGAAACCTCAAAAAGCATATCTAATGGGTGTATCCATTGGGAAAGAATGGCGTGGACAAGGACTAGGTACAAGGCTGATTCATGCTACTTTACAATTATTAAAAGAAGAAAATATCCAAGAGGTAGAATTAACTGTAGAGCCAAGAAATAGTGCGGCTATTAAAATATATGCAGGAAAATTAGGGTTTGTAGAGAAGGAAACAAGACTAGATGAATATGGAGCAGGTGAAAATCGTTTGGTGATGATGTTATCCTTATAATGTATAGATTCATTCTGCTTACTGTCAGAGATGAAATAAGGAAGGAGGCTTCCAACGTTTATGTCACAATGGCCTGATAAGAATGGACAAGAAAAAATATACAAAAATGTTTTTAGTGATGCAAGGCCTGATCGCTACTTCTTTGTAATGGTCATACTCTCTTGTACCGTTGCTACCTATGGATTGCTACTTAATAGTACGGCAGTCGTGATTGGGGCCATGCTAATTGCGCCATTAATCGGACCGATACTTGGGGGGGCTTTAGGTGTGGCAACCAATAGTAATCTATTACTTAAAATGTCGGCCAAGGCAGAGGCTCTCGGGGCGATTACGGCAATCGTTCTAGCGGCACTCTTGACCTTGGTATTGCCGCGAGCTGAGCTAACAGCAGAAATCATGGCGCGTACGGCGCCTACCATATTAGACTTAGTGGTTGCCTTGGCTTCTGGTGCGGCAGGAACATATGCCATGTGCGTAAGACCCCATGGTATTACACTGCCAGGAGTCGCCATTGCTACTGCTTTAATGCCACCTCTATGCGTGGTGGGAATTGGTCTAGCAAAACAAAATTTTACGGTAGTCAGCGGGGCGTTCTTATTGTTTTTAGCCAATCTGATTGCCATTAACGTAGCGGCGATTGCTACCTTTGAATTAGCAGGCTTTTCCAGAGAACTTTACCATGATGGAACAGGTAAAATAGATGACAAGAAAAAAACAACCTACCGTATGTTATATCCCGTTTTATTACTCCTTGTGATTTCTATACCACTAGCTTATATTATGTATAAAACCTATAGTCATGCTAATACAGAAAAAGTAATCAACAGTTCATTAATGGAATCCTTGGATGTCATTGCACCGCATTCCACGTTGATTTCAGCAAAATACTACCAACAAGGCAATCGTTATGAAGTGGATGCCGCCATTCGTACGACGCAAATTATTGCACCAGAAAATATTCGGCAGATGGAAAATCTATTGGAACTACGATTGGGACAACCAGTCGCTGTTAGTGCTGAGATCGTCTTGGTGCAAAAAGTGAATGATAAAACCAATATTGATGTCTTCCAAGCGTTGCTACCAAAGGTAAAAGAGAGAGAAGTTGTTGAAGTTATAAAGAGTAGTACACCAGAAGAAGTCATTGACAGTGTTTTACGGGAAAAACTAGCGTTGTTCCCCAATACTCAGTTAGATGATTATACGTTAGAGTATAGCAAAGGCACAGGAACCTATAGAGTTACTGTAAAAATTACTGGTTCCTCTGTGGCAGAGAATCAATTAAGGCAAACGATACAAAATATTTTGGAAGAACGACTGAAGCGACGAGTTGAAGTTCGGCTAGAAAAAATGGGAGAAATAAACAAATCTGTGAAAATACAAGGAGAATAGGTCTTGATTTTATGTTTAAAATAGGATAAAATACTAACAACTTATATTTTAAATTAGGTTGTTAGTGGAGCTGGATTTATTTTAATCGAAAGAAATGAAAATTAAGTTCTAATTCAATTATTACAAGTATATATTGTCAGTAAATATTAGGTGGAGTCTGCACAAAGGACTTCATCTTTTCTTTTTTAATATTACGTTGCAGTATTTCAGCAATAAGGGACTGATAAATTGTAGGCTTGAGGAGGATATATAATGAAGAAAATCAGGATTGGCATTTTTGGGTTTGGAAAAACGGGTAAAGTTGTGGCAAATGAATTTTTGAATGATGGATTATTTAGCTTAGAGTGGGTAGTGCGTAGAGGAATGGATGACCATGGAAAATATGCTAGTCGACTACTAGGACATGAATTTGATGCAGGGGAAATTTTATCTGTTGCAGACATGAATGAAGAATTTTTTCTAGAAAGACCCGTTGATGCTCTTGTTGATTTTTCTGATTCGGCAGGAATTCATTTATATGAAAAAGCAGCACAGGCAGGAATTACGATTATATCTGCCATTTCAAAATACGAACAGAAGGAATTAGATTTACTGAAGTCTTTTGCCCAGTCTACTGTAGTGCTTTATTCCCCGAATATTACGTTAGGGATTAACGTACTGATGGTAGCTGCTCAAATTTTACAGAAAATAGCTCCCCATGCAGATATTGAAATTGTTGAGGAACATTTTAAAGGCAAAAGCGAAGTGTCAGGAACAGCAAAGAAAATTGCCAATGCCCTTAACCTTAATGTAGAAGAACACTTAAATTCAATTCGAGTAGGCGGTATTGTTGGGCGGCATGAAATCATCTTTGGTATGCCAAACCAGACCATACGATTATCCCATGATAGCATTAGTAGGGCTGCTTTTGGTCAGGGAGCTATTTTTGCTGTAAAATATCTCATGGGGCAACCACCAGGCATGTACACAATGGAAACAATTATTGCCGAGATGTTCAGACAAAACATCCCTGTCTATTAAACAAAGGAAGAGATGACTTTTTAGAGTAGTTTTAATTGACAAAAAGTACTCCATGTGATAATATCATTCAATGTAGGCGACTATGCTTACGTCCCAAACCGCACGGAGAGGTTATGAAAATTGCTATTAGCAATACCGTATTCGGCGAGTATAGAACGAGGGAGGTGTAATGTAATAATGTACGCAATTATCGAAACTGGTGGTAAACAATACCGTGTTGCTGAAGGTGAAGTAATTTTCATCGAAAAGGTTGAAGCTCTTGAGGAAGAAGCGGTTGCATTTGATCGTGTACTTACTGTTGTAAAAGACGGCGAAGTTGTGATTGGTAAACCTTTAGTTATTGGTGCAACAGTAACTGGTAAAGTAGTTTCTCATGGTAAAGGTAAAAAGATTTTTGTTTTCAAATATAAAGCAAAATCCAACTACCGCAGACGTCAAGGTCATCGTCAGCCATATACTAAGGTTCTGATCGAGAAGATCGAAGCATAAGTATGATCAAAATAGAGATTGTTCGTAACTCGGACCAGGCTATTGTTGGCTTTAATGTGACAGGACATGCTAATACGGCTCCTCACGGACAGGATATTGTATGTGCTGGTATATCAGCATTAACGCAAACCGCAGTACTTGGTATCGATCGACAGTTGAAAAGGAAAGTTCAGGTTAAGGTTGCCAGTGGTCATCTTAGCATGAACTTGTTAGATAATCCGGATGCATTAACGAATGCAATTCTGGAAACCATGTTAATTGGTTTAACAGAGATAGGGAATCAGAATCCCAAAAGTGTTCGTATTTTAGAACGCAGGAGGTGAAGCACGGATGTTTAATTTTAATTTACAATTATTTGCCCATAAAAAAGGTGTAGGTAGTACTCGTAATGGTCGTGATAGTGAGTCTAAACGCCTTGGCGTTAAGCGTCATGCAGGCCAAGTAGTAACTGCTGGTAGCATTTTGGTTCGCCAAAGAGGTACTCATTTCCATACTGGTCAAAACGTTGGTATTGGTAGTGATGATACTTTATATGCAAAAATTGCTGGACGTGTGGCTTTTGAACGCAAAGGTCGCAATGATCGTCAAGTAAGCGTATATGCAATTGAAGATGCTATCTAAGATAAGACGCCTGCGGCTGAGTTAGCCGCAGGTATTATTTTTTTCAACAAAAAGGTTGAAAACTAGAGACGCATAGAACACAGAGAAAAGGCAAGTATACCCTCTGCGCTCTTTGCGTCTCTGCTATTTTTAAGAGGATGCTAGTGTTTTTTCTAATGATTTCTAAAAAACCTATAAAAGCAGATAAAAGTATTGTATAATAATAGATAATTTTATATGACTGGCCGATAGGAAGGAATGATTAGAAGATGGAAAAGCACGAAGTATCTGCACAAAGTGTTAATTTGCTTAAAATACAACGGCATGATTTTATAAATCATTTGCAGGTTATTCATACCTTGCTCCAACTGGGGCGCACCCAAAAGGCAATTACATATATAGAAGAATTATCGAAAAATCCTAGCTTGGTATCGGCTGTCCTTCAGACATATGAAGAAAAGAGTGCATCGGTAAAGGTTTAAGAACTAGGGGTGCAATACTTGCTGAGAACGAAGATTTCAAGTGGTGTAAAAAATACGATAATGGTATATATTACAGATAATGATAAATATTTTTATAGGTTGATAACCTAAAGGGGTTTTACAGATGTTTATTGATAGAGCAAGAATACACGTAGTATCTGGTAATGGTGGTAATGGAATGTCGAGTTGGCGCCGGGAAAAATTTGTTCCGCGAGGAGGCCCAAGCGGCGGCGATGGCGGACGCGGCGGTGACGTAATATTAATTGTGGATGCCAATACCAATACCTTAATTGATTTTCGTTACAAACGTAAATTTGTTGCCGCCAATGGCGTAGGTGGACAGACTAAGAATATGCACGGACATAACGCTGAATCTACCTATATAAAAGTGCCGGCTGGAACCCTCGTAAAAGATGCTGAAACAGGAGAGGTGGTTGCTGATCTTACGAAAGTAGGACAGCAGGCAGTTCTAGTAAAAGGCGGTCGCGGCGGCCGCGGTAATGCAAGATTTGTGAACAGCGTGAATCGCGCTCCTACCTTTTCAGAAAATGGTGCACCAGGATCGGAACGCATTTTGCAATTGGAACTAAAATTATTGGCGGATATTGGTTTAGTAGGATACCCAAGTGTTGGTAAGTCGAGTATCATTTCTCGTGTATCAGCAGCGAAACCAGAGATTGCAGCCTATCATTTTACCACATTGACACCAGTGCTTGGCGTGGTCAGTCTTGATGAAGGTCATAGTTTCGTCATTGCGGATATTCCAGGTCTGATTGAAGGAGCTCATGAGGGAGTAGGCCTTGGACATGATTTCCTTCGTCATATTGAACGTACCAAAATTATTATTCATGTGCTGGATGTATCGGGTCTTGAAGGGCGAGATCCTATAGATGACTTCAATAAGATTAACACTGAGCTTCGACTATATAACGAGCGGTTATCCACGCGACCGCAAATTGTTGTTGCCAACAAAATGGATCTTGTTGAATCACAGGAGAACCTACCAAGAGTGGTTGAATATATGGAAAAACTTGGACTTCATGTTTATCCAGTATCAGCCGCTACTGGTGAAGGCTTGCCTCTCTTGATGAAAGTAGCATCCGAGATGCTAAAAGAACATGTGGAAGAGCCGGAAGAGACAGATGATACCATTGTCTATGAAGCGAAGCCTGAAGTAGAATTTACGGTGAGTCATGATATTGATGGTGCTTATTTAGTTCGTGGCAGAGGAATTGAAAGATTAGTAGCCATGACCAATTTTGATAATGATGAAGGCGTACGTCGTTTTCAACAAATATTCCGTCAGCGGGGCATTGAAGAAGTGCTTAAAGAACGAGGTATTCAAGAAGGAGATACAGTACGCATTGGTGATATGGAATTTGAATTTAAATTATAGAGGGGTAATTAATAAGTGGAAGATATAACATTAACAGGCAAACAAAAAAGTTATTTGCGTTCTTTAGGCAGTACCATGGATCCTATCGTCCAAATCGGCAAAACGGGGATCTCAGATACCTTACTTACTAGTACAAAAGAGGCTTTAGTTGCTAGAGAATTAATTAAGGTAAAGGTCCTGCAAAATTGCGGTGACGACCCGAAAGCTGCACTTGAAGAGTTAGCAACAGCAGCAGATGCAGCATTAGTACAAGTAATTGGACGTAATGGACTGTTATATAAACGCAATCGAGATCCGGAGAAGAAGAAGAAAATTGAATTACCTTAATAGTGGTGGTGGAGAATAATGTCTACGCGCGAGAACTTGACCCAAGCAAAACGTATTGTTGTCAAAGTGGGAACAAGCACACTAACACATAGTAGTGGTAAATTGAACCTAGAGCGTATTGAAAGATTAGTAAGTGAACTTGCTGAACTTGCCAAACAAGGGAAAGAAATTGTTCTAGTGACCTCAGGGGCTGTTGGTGCGGGTATGGAACTCTTAGGACTTACGGAAAAACCCAAAACCATACCAGAAAAACAAGCTGCTGCTGCGGTTGGTCAAGGCATACTCATGCACACTTACGAAAAATTCTTTAGTGAGCATGGGCAAGTTGTAGCCCAAGTACTGCTAACTAGAGAAGATTCTGTAAAACGTTCTCGCTACACTAATTGTCGTAATGCTCTTTTGACATTGATCGAAATGGGTGTTATTCCAATTATTAATGAAAATGATGCGGTAGCTGTCGATGAACTAAAAATTGGAGATAATGATACACTGTCCGCTATGGTCGCTAGTATTGTAGATGGGGATGTGCTTATTATATTATCCGATGTGGAAGGGGTATTTACGGATAACCCACAATCCAATCCTGAGGCGCAGCTCATCGGAGAAATTACGGATATTACACCTGAAATGGAAGCCTTGGCTGGTGGGCCAGGAACGAAGCGGGGCACTGGCGGAATGTATACAAAAATTCAAGCTGGGAAAATTGCCGTAAATTCCGGTGTATCTATGGTCATTGCTACAGGATTGCGAGATGGTATTCTCAGGGATATTCTTATAGGAGAAAAGGTGGGTACTGTATTCCTGCCCAAAGAAAATCGTTTGCAAGTACGCAAACGCTGGCTTGCTTTTGGCGCTCGTACTCATGGGGTTATTACTGTTGATAAAGGTTGTGAAAAAGCCATATTATCAGGGGGATCAAGTCTCTTAGCTACTGGTATTACAGCGGTAGAAGGAGATTTTGAACATGGTAATACTATTAGTGTTGTGACATTAGAGGGGCGGGAAATTGCACGCGGTATAGCCAACTATAATGGCGAAGATGCTAGAAAAATTATTGGAGTTCATACCAATGGACTTGTTAAAATTTTAGGATCAAAACCATATGATGAAGTGGTTCATCGGGATAATATGGTTTTGTTGGTATGATTTTTATAAAAGAGTTTTACAGATTTATAGATACTGAATTCCTTCCCAGGAATTCAGTATCTATTTTTATAACTATCTATTAATGAGTTGCACAAGAGATACAAGGGTCAAAAGAGCGAATAATTCGACCAGGTATAACATATTTAAAATCGGGCGTGGGTAAATGTGTACCAACGAGTGCCATTTCTACGGGACCACGATTACGATATTCATCTTTAGGAGAAAAGTTCCACCCTGTGGGCGTTATAATATCGTACATGGTAACTTCTTCATTTGTTATCAGTGCACTATGAAGTAAGGGACCGCGCATAGCATCCATGACCGCGATGGCCTGATTTGATAGAAGCTGGCTTTTTTGTTTTATTGGAGGTAGCCCAGGTGCTAATTTATTTAACCATTCTTCCATTAATTCTGTTAGCAAGAGGGTTTCAATAGAACGAGCAATGATGCGATCCATAGTGGATGTGCCGCCAGTATAATGACCATTTATTTTCATTCGGGCAAGTGGACCGCCTTCAAAATGGTTACCTTGGTACAAGACTGCTTTGGTCCAGGTATACGCACCTGGCTTGTGGGGAGCTGGTTCTGTTTCCGCCAACCGTTTTTTGCGCTGAAACCAGGCATGTGCAATGTCTTCTTGTATAAGATCTAACCTTGGCTCTGTTAAGGTATTATTTTCTAGGACCCCTTTTTTTAATAGTGATTTATCATTTTTTTCTCCAAACTTAAATAAGCCAAAGGATAAAAAACGACCAGCAGTTTTACCAATCTGAAAATAATCATTATAACGGTTAGCGATTAAATTGGTATCGGCCATCATATAGCGCTCTGCAAAATCACGAATATCTTTCAGGAGAGCAAGAGCTTGTAAGATTTTATCAGTTGTGGGTGCAACAGCTACGCCCCCATGCAGGAAACTATGTTGATGGGGAGCCTTTCCGCCAAATAAAGCTAAGATTTGGTGGCTTTGCTCAGAAGCTTTCACTGCTCGAATATAGTTACTCGCTAATCGTCGGTTTTCTTCTTCGTCAAAACGGCAGTCAACACAGTTTTGTCGCAAGAATGGAGGTTGCTCAGGCATGATAACATAGTCAGGTAATTCGAAGAAGTAAAAATGCCTGATATGGTTCTGCAGGAAATCGGCTGCGAGCATAATGTTTCGTATGTACTGGGCATTTTCCTCAATATCATTATCATAGAGCTGATCAAGTAGGTAACTGGCAATGGCTCCATGAGCCGTTGAGCATATGCCACAAATACGTTGCGTTAAATAAACAGCATCGGCTACATGACGATTGCGCATGATATATTCATAGCCTCGGAACATACTGCAGCAGACATCTGCTTCGCAAATATAGGTATTATCTACAGTGAGTTCTACAGACAGTAGACCACTTACGCGGGTTACTGGACTAAAGATTACCTTATGTTGGCTCATGATTTAATTTCTCCTTTGTCATTAGCTGATGGTTTTTGAGAACTAGACTGCTGACTGTTACTTTTCTCAGGGAAAGGCTTAAAAAAGGGTGCGGAAGCATCTGGAAAGTCTTGGTTAGTACAGCCAATGCAAGGCGTATTTACTTTCACAGGCCAACTAACGTGATCAATCCACTGCCGATAGGGGCAATCTGCTCCCGTTCGAGGACCAACGCAACCTTGAGAAAACATACACTCCACATCACCTAGCTTTTTAGCAAGATCATTGTTATCAAAGTAAGAACGCCTTTGGCAATGGCGATGAACGGTATTTCCGTAAAAAAGTTTGGGTCTGCCTAGGTTATCAAGTTCTGGTTTCCCATACATGAGCAAATGGGCGAGAGTTCCCACTAGCCAATCGGGGTTCACGGGACAACCGCTTACGTTAATAATTTCTTGTTTTAGCACGCTACCGACCCCGACAGAGCCAGTTGTATTTGGAGCTGCAGAGGATGCACCGCCGAAGCTAGCACAAGTTCCTACTGCAACCACGTGTTGTGCCAGTATACCAAGGTTAGTAACAGCGTCGAGTGCAGTAATATTTCCATTGTTAGTTCGTGCAATCACGTTATAAATGCCCCTGTCTTTGGTTGGAATAGCACCTTCTACAATGAGTACAAATGCCCCTTGAAATTCCTCTGCGGATTCAAAGAGTAAGTCGAGAGCATCTGTTCCTTGCGCCGCCATAAAAGTATTACTGTATAGAAGGTCAATCATATCCGTAAATACTTGCTGTAAATAAGGGTAGGTAGTATTCATGAAAGCAATGTTGTTATCACCGCTATCGCTTGTTTCTAGCCATATTACAGGAAGTTTTCTTTTATTCGATTGGTCTAAAAATTTATGGACACAAGGTATGAGTTTGGCAGATAGACTATAATCCTTTTCAAGTTTATATTGTTCGCACAGTTTAAGGAAATCATTATATTTCATAGCATTCCTCACTTCTTGTTTTTATCATAATATGCTAAAAGACTGCAACCAAGTACACCATGCAACTGCTTTTGAGGGAGTGCCTTATCGTAGGCCTGGGGATGAATGATAAAAAAACTAGCAAAGTTAAGCATTAAAGAGTATAATAAAAACTACTTTTAATTAAATTTGCAACATGGTTTTGTTATATAACAGGACCGTTTTAAACAAACTCGATGGAGAGGAGAAAAACGTATGGAATATCTATCCGAATTAACGGCTAAAGGCAAAAGTGCTCAAAAGGCAGGGAGAAAACTGGCCGCATTAGCAACAAGCATCAAAAATCAAGCACTTATTAGTATGGCAGAGGCCTTGGTGCAAGAAGCTCCAAGTATTTTAATTGCCAATGCTATGGATGTGGAAAAAGGTAGAGAAAAAGGGCTATCCGAACCTCTTCTTGATCGTTTAACCCTAACGGAAAGTAGAATTGAGGCCATGGCAGAAGGTCTAAGGCAGATTGCTGCATTACCTGATCCTATTGGAGAAGTACTTAGCACTTCAGAGCAGCCCAATGGTCTTATGATTAAGAAGGTTCGTGTGCCGCTAGGTGTAATTGGTATTATCTATGAGTCGAGGCCCAATGTAACCGTTGATGCCACTGGGCTTTGCCTAAAAGCTGGTAATGCCGTGATATTGCGCGGTGGATCAGAAGCCATTCACTCTAATATCGCTATCATGAAGGTCATTGCCGAGGCTGCTTATAAAGCTGGGATTCCAGTAGGAGCCCTTCAATTGATTGAGACTACGGATCGCCAGGCTGTAAATGCCATGCTCAAACTCAATCAATATCTAGATGTGATTATTCCAAGAGGCGGCGCTGGTCTTATAAAAACCGTCGTTGAAAATAGCACAGTGCCCGTCATCGAGACGGGTACAGGCATTTGCCATACTTTCGTTGATGAGTCAGCAGATCTAGCGATGGCTGAAGCTATCGCGTTTAATGCCAAGGTATCTCGTCCTGGTGTCTGTAACTCTATGGAAACACTATTGGTACACCAGAAGATTGCCAAGGACTTTTTGCCAGCCATGCTTGGCAAGTTTCAGCAAGCTGGGGTTGAATTACGAGGCTGTCCTGAAACCATGAAATATCACTCCGCCGTAAAGCAGGCTAGTGACGAAGATTGGGCTACAGAATATTTAGATTTTATCTTATCCGTTAAAGTAGTAGCTACTCTTGAAGAAGCGATTGAACATATTAATCAATATAGCACTCGGCATTCGGAAGCAATTATCACGAAAAATGCTGAGCATGGAATGCAGTTTCAGCAGGAAGTGGATGCTGCTGCTGTTTATGTCAACGCATCTACTCGCTTTACGGATGGCTTTGAATTTGGCTTTGGTGCAGAAATTGGTATTAGTACACAGAAGCTTCATGCTCGGGGACCTATGGGGTTAGCAGAACTTACGAGTATAAAATATCTTGTTGCAGGTAGTGGGCAGATAAGATAATAGAGTATAGCAGAAAAGCCTTTTCATCAGATGCTGGTGAAGAGGCTTTTCTTTATTTATAAGTTGATAGCAAAGCTTGTAGCTGGGTTTGCTGAGTATGTGCTCTTCACAAAAATTCTTATTCGTACATATAGTAGAGTACATCTTTAACGAAAGTCTTCTTTATATAGAGAAAAGTAAATAAATATACATAAAAAGGAGTTGGCAAAGAATGATTAACCAAGGTGATACTTCGGATAGGCCGCTGGATATACAGCAACTTAAATTGGCGATGCGTCATGGACAAAAAATTGATGGCTTAGAGAATATTATGCTATCAAGTCAACCTATTATGGTAGCAAATGATCGTGTGGACATTAGTGTCGATAGTAATAGTGATCTTTCTAAAACCCCCTTACATAATAGGGTTTTAGAAGAACAGATTGATCAACTCGGGCGATCTCTTAATCGGGAAATTGTATCCCTGAAAGGTGAATTCGCAATTGTAGCTCAGGGCACGGCCTTAGAAGAGCAAATAGATAAACTAGGCCAATTTCTAAATCAAGAAATTCAATCACTAAAGAGTGAACTTGCTATAATGGCTCAAGACGGGGCTGTAGAAGAAGAAATTAGTAAATTGGGGAAACAGTTTAGTCAGGAAATATTATCACTTCGAAATGAATTTGCAATGTTTGTTCAAGCGCAGCTCAATCAGGAAAAAGCATGGAAAATGGCAGAAAATGGATGGAAAAATGTTGTGGAAAACCGTGAAGCTGACTTCCAGGCAGAGATCCGAGAAATGCAGCATAACATCCTAGGAAAATTTGAAGAACACTTCCAGCATGTAGATGAGCAATTGCAACATAATGATAAGGTGTTAAGAGACGAAGTATCTTTACTAATATCTCAGTTGCTAGAGCTTCAGCAATCACAAAATAGTAAAGAGGAGGTTCTAGTTACTGAATGGCATAAAAAAATGGAAGAAAGACAAACTCGCTTAATAGAAGACATGGACTATATACAGTATGTCTTAGAAGAAATTGCAACTCGTCCACAAAGTATAGAGGCTCAACAAAAACTACGGGAAAAATTTTTCATTCGTGAAATAGCAGTCATGAATGAAAAAATAACATCTATATCTCAAGAATGGAAATCTTTCAAAAAGGCATATATGGTTTTAGATGGGCTACAATACAATCAAAGTTCAGAGCAACGGGAAATAAACTTAGCCAATGAAGCACCGACACAAGTATATAAGCAGAAAAGGAAAAGAAGGCATTAAAGAGTAGGGTTTTATTTATTACAGAGAGGATAATGTTGAATGAATAATGTGGCAGTGATAACAGGGCAAGATGGAGCCTATTTGGCTCAGGCACCTGTTAGAAGGGTGATTTTTGGCGAGGGTATTTAAGATTTAGGTGGTGGAGTTTCATTGTATGAAACATATTTTAATCACTGGGGGAGCGGGGTTTATCGGTAGCCACTTGATAGATTTACTATTAGCAGAAAATAATTGGCAGGTGACATGTGTAGATAATTTCGATAGTTTTTACGATGCAGCTATTAAGAAAAATAATATTTCCAAGCATTTTAATAATCCAAAATTTCTTTTAATACAAGAAGATATTCGTAATTTTAGCGCCTTGCGGGAAAAAATGACTGGAACGTATGATGTAATTGCTCATTTGGCGGCCAAGGCCGGTGTTCGGGGTAGTCTTGCTGATCCACTAACATATGAACAGGTTAATGTACAAGGAACAATTAACTTATTGGAACTTGCTAGACAGTGGCAAGTAAAACAGTTTGTTTTTGCATCTTCTAGCAGTGTTTATGGTGTTAATGAGAAGGTGCCATGGTCGGAAGATAATTATGCTTTAAAACCAATTAGTCCTTATGCAGCGACTAAAGTTGCTGCTGAATTTATGGGGCATATATACAGTTATCTATATGGTATGCGTTTTATCGCCTTGCGGTTTTTTACGGTCTATGGACCACGGCAACGGCCGGATTTAGCGATTCATACATTTGCAAGATTAATGCTTGAAGGAAAACCAATTCCGCTGTTTGGTAATGGCTCAGCCCAGCGTGATTATACCTATGTTGCTGATGTTGTGCAGGCAGTACGGGCGGCATTGGATTATGACAAAACCTTATATGAAATTATCAATATCGGCAACAATGTGACGATTCCCTTATATCATCTAGTAGAATTGATTGAACAAAGGCTTAAGATACGGGCAAAAATAGAGCACTTACTAGAACAACCAGGCGATGTGCCTAATACCCATGCGTGTATCGAAAAAGCAAGACGTTTGTTAAAGTATAATCCTCATACGACCATAGATAAAGGCGTGGACTGTTTCTGCCAGTGGTTAGTAGGAAAGGATGATAAAGATGGAACAGCACTATTCGAAAAGCAATAATCCGATAGTTACTGTTTTAATGTCTGTCTATAACGGAAAATTATATCTGAGGGAAGCAATTGAAAGTATTTTGGGGCAAACCTTTAGCAATTTTGAATTCCTGATTGTGGATGATTGTTCAAAGGATGAGAGTCTTGCTATTATCAATTCCTATCAAGACTCACGTATTCGGATAATACGTAATGAAGTTAATCTTGGTCTTGGCGGTTCATTAAATAAAGGCTTGGCAGAATCCCGTGGATTCTACATTATTAGAATGGATGATGATGATATAAGTGCTCCAGAACGTATTCGCAAACAAATACTATTTATGGAAAAAAATCCTCAAATTGGTGCTAGTGGCAGTGGGATTAGAATAATAAGAGATCGTCACTTTGAAGAAGTATGGTGTCATCCGACAAATTTTGATGAGATTAAATGTAAACTTTTATTCTATAATGTTCTCTTTCACCCATCGGTCATTATTAGAAAAAGTATTTTAAAAGATACTGGGATTTGTTATAATAGCCACTTTAAATATGCTCAAGACTATGATTTGTGGGCTCGACTGGCAGAAAAAACATCATTGGCTAATATGGGAGATGACCTTTTGTATTACAGAGTACATTCTGGTCAAGTAAGTATAGAGCATTGGCGGGAACAGGAGAAAGTAAAAGAAATAGTACAAAAGAATCAATTATGGAAACTTGGAATTCAACCTACGGAGCAAGAGTTTGCAGTACATTGCATTCTTGGCAATAGAGAGATTCCTTCCAGTCAAGCTTTACGTGAAGGAACAGAAGCATGGTTGCTAAAATTGAAGAGTAGGAATGATTCTTTGGGATATTACCCTGAACCGATGTTTACAAAGCTGATTGACGGGTATTTGAATCAATGTCGTTGATCCTAAAATAATGTACCCGAGAGCTTTCTACGGGTACATTATTTTTCATAAGAATCAGTTAGAGTCATGAGGATGGAATCACATAATCTCCTGAATATATTGATACAACTGCTGAGCCCGTGCTGTTACGGTAGCGTGCTTTATAACGTATTGATAGCCGTTTTCCCCAATTTCTTTTCGCTCTTTTGGTCTTGATAAATAGTAATCAATTTTTTGGATTAGATCGTCTCCTCCGTCTGTAAAGACAAGGCAATCTTTCAGATCTCGCTGGGCTGAAGGTACTTTGTCGCTAAGTAAGAAACCCTTGCACGCCAACGCTTCAAACAACCTAAGGTTCATGGCATCCCAATGTATAGAATCTTCGCCGGTACAGTTTAAAATTATTTTTGAACTGGAGTAAAGAATTGCCGATTGTTCACGAGCAAGACTACCTTGCGAAATTTTACTAAGAATTTCCTTGTAAGGGCAATTGTGCCACCAAGGTTGCCAGTTGCCAAATAAGCCGAAGTTATAGTGAATTGCCGGATAAATATACTTCATGGTGCGGTCTTCACCTTTAATATCGTTTCCTACATAGGCAACATCATATGCATATTTGGGATTTTTAGCGTAGGGTTGAAAGATTGTGGTATCCGCTGCTAAGGGTAAAAAAATTCCCTTCAAGCCAGATTGTTCATGGAGAGTAAGTAAACGTGGTGAAAAAAAAGCATAGCCATCAAAGCCTGCCTTCTGCAATTGTCTTAAAATAACCTCTGATCCTTCTGTGTAAAAATTTTGTATATATAGCACATGCTTTCGTGCAAAGCGACCTGGTTGTGTGTCATTAAGGTGAATCATGACATCAAGTTGAGTTGATGGCTGGCAACCAGGGGGATAGACTTGGGCTGTTTTAACTCCTTCAAGCTGTAATAACTCTCGGCATAAAGAGTGGGCATAAAGCTCTTCACCGATAAATTGTCCAGTAAAACGGTGATTTTCAGTTGACCATTGTATTGTAGAACCCCATTTTGTTAGAAAGCCGATGTTCATAAATTTGCCTCCCATGCCAGAACGGTTTATGCAAAAAAATGTTTGCTCTTATTATTTTATTCCTTACTTTTAGGGTTGTGATTTTTCCTACCCCAATAATGTTTATGTGTAGAGAGCACTCCTTGCTCCTTGTGTACATAGAATAGAGTACATAAGTACTCGTTAATTCTTTATTGTCTGTTTAAGGAGGTTACTATGATCGATTTTCAATTAACAACGCCTGTTGTCTTTATCATTTTCAATCGTCCTGATAAGACGCAAGAGGTTTTTAATAAAATTCGTGAAGCTAGACCGTCAAAGTTGTTGGTTATTGCTGATGGTCCGCGGGCAGGCAGAAGGGATGATAGGGAAGAGTGTGCTGCTACCAGGGTTATTATTGAATCCGTCGATTGGGACTGTGAAGTCATTCAAAATTATTCAGAAACCAATCTAGGTTGTGGCAAACGAATCGCGAGTGGTCTAGATTGGGTTTTTAACATAGTAGAAGAAGCCATTATCCTGGAAGATGATTGTCTGCCCCATCCTACATTTTTTCGCTATTGTCAGGAAACCTTGGAACGATATCGTGATGATGGACGGATTATGGCTATTGGGGCCAATCATTATGAATTTGGTCGGCGGCGGATGGAGTATAGTTATCACTTTTCCCGGTATCCTCATATCTGGGGTTGGGCAACATGGCGGCGGGCATGGCAATACTATGATTTCGAAATGAAACTTTGGCCAGAGGTTCGTGATCACAAATGGCTGTTTGATATTTTTGGAAAAAGTAAGGCGGAATTTTCCAACGGAAAACATGAATTTAAAATTCTTGGTGGCGCACGTGATGCAGAATACTGGCATAGTAAATTTGAACTTGTTTATCGTGGAGGACTGAATACTTGGGATTATCAAGTTAACTTTGCTTGTTTTCTACAACATGGCTTAGTTGTTCTACCAAATGTAAATTTAGTATCCAATATTGGTTTTGGCGTGAAAGCTACTCATACTAAAAATATAAGTGAATTAGCCAATGTACCTGTAACTGCCATGGAGTTTCCTCTAAAGCATCCTCCCTTCGTAATTCGTGATACTTGGGCGGATGAATATATGCAGTCCATTTTTATTCATAGCTGTTAGCTAGTAATGGTAGTAGGAGGGAGTGGAGTGAAAATAGGTTTATATACGAAATGCCCCATGGTGAATCCTTATCTAGTTTTTGGTGAAGCCCATTATGCCAGTTCCATATGTGAGGAATTATCTCAAATACCAGGTGTACAGTCAGCGAGGTGCTATGATCCTTATTTAAGGCCACATACTAAGTTAGATGTAATGATCCATATGAATGATACGGTACCTATTCCCGAACTGGCAAAAAAAAATATCTTATATTTACAAAATGGTTATTGGGAGGGAATGGATGCTGCCCTTATGCGCCTACGACCAGCAGGCTATGATGGATATATGTTTATTTCAAAAAAATTACTAGACCTTCATGAATGTCAAGGCTACAAGGGGATATACCTGCCTTTTGGCGTAGATACAAAGATCTTTAATCCGAAAATTAAAAAATCAAAATATGACTATGAGGTATCTTACGCCGGTAATGATATAAAAGGCGAGATCCATACAGAACGATACTTATTGCAGCCAGCAATGAAATATAACTTTGGACTTTTTGGTAACTGGACTCAGAAGAATTTTGCCCCAATATCTAAGGGGAGACTTAACTATCAAGAACTGCCATTTCTTTATTCGAGTACTACAATAAATTTAAACTTTACGATGCACGATCAGGTTAACTGGGGAGCTATGACGGATCGACCATTTCAGGTGATGGCATGTAAAGGCTTTTTAATTAGTGACTATGTACCTGGAATGGAAAAGGAACTGGAAAATTGCATGATAGTTACAGAGGGCGATTTGGATATAGTTGAAAAAATTGATTATTATCTTTCAAGGCCGAAAGAACGGAAAGAAATTGCAGAATATGGTTATCAGTATGTGTTGAACCATGCCACACTGCAAGCCCGCGTAAAAACCTTATATAGCTATTTACAAGAAATAGTGTAAGTTTAATACGTGATAACATACCTTCTGCTAAACATGAATTTTAAAAGTGCAAGAAGATTCTATTTTTTGTCATTTTGAAAGGAGGAGATTTGCAATGAGGGATTCTAATAAAAAACTACCCTATTTAGAATTTCATTTGACGAATCATTGTAATTTGAATTGTAAAGGATGTAGTCACTTTTGCCCAATTGCTGACCCAAACTATTTGACGATGGATACCTTTTGTAGAGATATGAAACGGTTATCTGAACTTTTTATCAATATATCAAAAATTAGAATTATGGGTGGTGAACCGCTTCTTCATCCCTTGGTAGCAACTTTTGCGGAAAAAACACGCCGATTTTTTCCATATAGCGCAATTTCTGTAGTAACTAACGGAATTTTATTGCCAGCTATGAGTGGTAGCTTTTATGAAACTATGGTAAAAAATAAAGTCACCTTAGACATTTCAGTATATCCGGTAGCAAAAGAAAAAATGTCTTCCTATACATTATTAGCATCCCAATATGGAATTCCAATTAAATTTACCGTTGTTAATCAGTTTTGCAAAAGGCTAAATGTCACAGGTGATTCGGACAAACATTATATTTTCAAAAGATGTTCGGTAAAAGATTGTACTTTTCTACTAAATGGTAAAATATTTCATTGCTGTAGACCTGCTCTTTCAGAGATTGCTAATAAGAAATTTGGTTGGAATATACCAGGAGATGGCTATATTGATATTCATACCAATGTTTCGGCTGCGACTATTCTAGATTTTTTAAGTCAGCCGTCACCAACGTGCAGCTATTGTAAAGAGGTTACATGGTTTCCATGGGAAATATCTAAGTGCCAAGAAAGTGAATGGCTTGTATAAACGCACTCCCTCTCAAGAAGCTGAATAGGATATCTTTGAAAGGGTTACTATTGGTTACCTGAAAAATGTACTGCTCAGGGAGTGTTGCTATGAAAATTTGCATGATTGGTACGGGATATGTTGGGCTAGTAACAGGAGCATGTTTTGCTGAGATGGGCAATCATGTTTGGTGCGTCGATGTAGACCAAAGAAAGATTAATAATCTGAAGGCTGGGAAAGTGCCTATTTATGAACAAGGGTTAACAGGGATTATAGAAAAAAACAGTAGTGAAGGTCGATTGCATTTTACAACAGACCTTAAAGTTGGTATTGAAAATGCGCTATTGTGTTTTATTACCGTAGGTACACCACCCCTCGACGATGGTGGAGCAGATCTTTCCTATATTTTTACTGCTGCTCGTGAAATTGGTCAATGTATGAATGGTTATTTAATTGTCGCTACTAAATCTACCGTTTCTGTTGGCACGACAGAAAAGGTCAGAGAGGTTATTAAGCATGAATTACAAGCAGGAAATAAAGAAAGATTGAGTTTTGATGTTGTTTTCAATCCAGAATTTCTCAAAGAAGGGACAGCAGTTGAGGATTTTATGTGTCCTGATCGGATTGTAATTGGCAGTGATAATGATCATACCGTAGAAATAATGAGGCAGTTGTATCAACCTTTTGTCCATAGCCCAGGTACCATATTAATTATGGATATTAAGTCTGCGGAACTTACCAAATATGCAGCTAATACCATGCTGGCAACACGCATTAGCTTTATGAATGAGATTGCCGGTCTTTGTGATAAAGTTGGCGGCGATGTTGATCAGATACGCATAGGAATTGGCACAGACCGACGGATTGGCAGCCAATTTTTGTATGCTGGCGCAGGCTATGGTGGTTCCTGTTTTCCTAAAGATGTCAAGGAATTCATTCATACAGGTCAAAAGAATGGTCTGGAGATGACAATAGCACAAGCAGTCCATGACGCTAATGAACGTCAAAAATATTATCTGGTTGAAATGATAAAGAAACGTTTTGGTGAAAATCTTTTGGGTAAAAAAATAGGTATCTGGGGATTGGCATTTAAAGCGCAAACGGATGATATGCGGGAAGCACCATCCCTCGTAATTATTCATTCTCTCCTAAAAATGGGGGCGCAGCTTACCGTTTATGATCCTGAGGCAAGGGAAGAAGCAAAAAAGTATTTTACAGAGTATCCACAGTCTATCCTTTATGTGGACAGTATGATGGAAGCGGTCAATAATGTTGATGCTTTGGTGCTTATTACGGATTGGCAGCAGTTCAGACAGCCAGATTTTGCTGAAATGATGCAGCGCATGAAGAAGCCGCTTATTTTTGATGGACGCAATCAATATGACCCTATGCACATGAGAAATCTTGGCTTTGAATACTATTGTATAGGGAGAAATTGCTATGTCAAATAAACGGGTGTTGGTTACAGGTGGTGCTGGGTTTATCGGTTCTCACTTGTGTGCAAGGCTATTGGCAGAGGGAGAGCAGGTTATTTGCTTGGATAATTATTTTACGGGATCAGAAGGGAATATTGCCACCCTGCTCAGTAATTCGCGTTTTGAATTTATAAGGTATGATGTAGCCATGCCTTATAAGTTTGAAGTTGATGAAATATACAATCTGGCCTGTCCTGCCAGCCCGGTGCATTATCAGTGCAACCCTATCAATACTGTAAAAACAAGCGTACTGGGAACCATCAATGCCCTTGATTTAGCCTGTCATTGTAGAGCAAAGGTACTACATGCTTCTACTTCGGAAGTATATGGCGATCCTTTGGTTCATCCCCAGAGAGAAGAGTATTGGGGCAATGTAAATTCTATCGGTGTGCGCAGTTGTTATGATGAGGGAAAACGCTGCGCTGAAACATTGTGCTTTGATTATTTCCGCAAGTATGATGCTGATGTTAAGGTCATTCGTATATTTAATACTTATGGGCCGAATATGCATCCTCAGGATGGGCGGGTGGTGAGCAATTTCATTGTGCAAGCATTGCAGGGAGCAGATGTTACGATTTACGGCGACGGCAGACAAACAAGATCCTTTTGTTATGTGACGGATCTGATTGATGGCATGATAGGCATGATGCATACCCCCAAAGGGGTTACTGGACCTGTCAATCTAGGTAATCCAGTAGAATTCACCATACTTCAAATAGCGGAAAAAGTGTTGCATTTAACAGATTCAGCTTCCAAATTGATTTTTATACCCCTTCCACAGGACGATCCCAAGCAACGGTGCCCGGATATTGAATTAGCCAAGTCGATATTTGGCTGGGAACCGGGAGTATGTCTGGAGGAGGGACTGAAACAGACGATTGCTTATTTTAAGAGGGTACTATGATGAGGGAATTTGCGTTAAGGACACCAGTGGTTTTTATGGTTTTTAACCGCCCTCATAGCACGCAACAGGTTTTTAATGAAATACGTAAAGTAAGGCCTCGGCAGTTACTGGTCATCGCGGATGCTCCGCGCACGAATAGGCCTGATGATGTTGAAAAATGTGCTGCTACCAGAGCTATTATTGAGCGGGTGGATTGGGATTGTGAAGTGTTAAAAAACTATGCAGATATAAATTTAGGTTGCGGAAAAAGGGTAGCCAGTGGTCTTGATTGGGCTTTTACTATAGTAGAAGAGGCGATTATTTTGGAAGATGATTGCCTGCCCCACCTGACGTTTTTTCAGTTTTGTCAGGAACTGTTGGAACGATATCGTGATGATGGGCGGGTAATGAGCATTTCGGGAGATAATTTTCAATATGGCCGTCGACGGACAGATAATAGTTATTATTTCTCTAGGTTTACTCAAATATGGGGTTGGGCAACATGGCGGAAGGTATGGCAGAAGTATTATGATTTCTATATGAAGTTGTGGCCGGAAGTTCGCGATAATCATTGGCTTTTTGATGTTTTCGCCAGTATACAAGTTGATTTTTTGGAAAAAAAGGCACAGTGCACGGTCAATGGAGGGCAATCTGCAGTTCAATACTGGTATCGTGCTTTTGAAGATACTTATAACGGCAAAATTGATACTTGGGATTATCAGTTGTTTTTTTCTTGCTTACTACAAAGCGGGCTACATATTTTGCCTAATGTAAATCTAGTATCAAATATTGGTTTTGGTTCAGAAGCAACCCATACTAGATGCGTAAATCATTTTGCTAATGTACCTGTAATGAATATGGATTTCCCGTTAAAACATCCATCATGTATGATTCGTGATGTCTGGGCAGATGAATATTTGCAAATGCTCAATTTTAAAAGCTAAAAAATCGCCTTGTTGAAATGACCCCAGAAAGTTAGACAAAGATTTAGTTAAGCAGCCGAAAGGGCTTGTTGTCTGTGAGAAGCAGGCGGCAAGCCCTTTAGCTTTGCCTTGATCCGTCGACGATTGTAATATTCG